>BNJU01002327.1_pt1 | contig 69566 bp, 62 predicted proteins | sample 8539281 | NCBI WGS metagenome assembly BNJU01 (sample SAMD00202456, study PRJDB9452) | human saliva metagenome | isolation source: human saliva | place: Japan | reverse complement strand
ATATTTTAATTTTGTAGGAGGTAACGTTATGAGTAGTAAAAATTAGGTTTAGTTCCAAGGTTGATTAAAAATATGGTCGCACACTTGTGACTCTAGCACTCGTAGGGTGTCAGTCATGAGTTAGACCATTAAGTATAGTCAGCATATATAGAAATATGTATGTAGAGGTAGCAACTTTAAAAAGCTATCCAATACTACTCGAATTGCTGGAAACCCCTAAAACTAGTATAACTACAACATAGTACCCTAAATAAAAATATGGTACAAGTGTGAAAGTGGCGAAAGCAGAAAAATATACTAGATGACATAAGGTTAAATCCTAAGTGTTAAGATAATGGGCAATCAGCAGCCAAGACCGAAAGGTAAGGTTCAACGACTATTCCTCCTGAGGGAAGTACACTAAAGTTGGTGGAAGGGTAGACCCAAACAGACAAAGCTGTGGGATAAGATATAGTCTGTGCTTAATAGAAATATTAAGAAGTTCGAGGCTAATCTCCTTAATTTATTAAGAGTGTATATGCAAGAGAACTGCATAAGTGGTAGCGTACTTATGTGAACGACAACCTCTAAAACGACTGAGTCAGTTTTTAGGTTCATATATTTAGAAAAATTTTTACTTTTTCATTTACTTATAGTATAAAAAGTGGTATACTATATATAGGTAAATGGAGGTGAAATCGTATGGAAAAAGCATATAAGTTTAGATTTTATCCAACTAAAACTCAAATAACAATATTAAATTGTACTTTTTGGTTGCTAAGATATGTCTATAATCATTTTTAGGTTTAAAAACAAGAACTATATAACAAAGAGAAAAATCTATGTCATATAGTCAATGTAGCAAAATACTCACAGTTTTAAAAACAAGAGAAAGAATGGTTAAAAAGATGTAGATAAATTTTCTTTACAAAATTCTTTAAAAGATTTAGATAAAGCCTATAAAAACTTTTTAGTGGAAGTGGCTATCCAAAAATTTAAATCTAAGAAAGATAATAGAAAATCATAGAACCAATTATACAAATAATATACAAATAATAATATAGAGTTTTTAGATAAATGGATAAAAAGTACCCAAGTTAGGAAGACTAAAAATAAGAGATAAAATGAAACCACAAGGAAGAATAATAAATGCAACAATAACACAAGTACCTAGTGGAAAATATTATATCTCTGTGTTGTACAGATGTAGAAGTAGAAAAATTAGAAAGTACAAATAAAAATGTTGGAATAGATTTAGGTATAAAGGACTTTTCGCGATTACCAGTGATGAAATCTCAATAGAAAATCCAAAATATTTACAAAAATCTTTGAATAAACTAGCAATATTACAAAGAAAAACTATCACGAAAAACCAAAGGGTAGTTCAAATAGGAATAAAGCTAGAATAAAAGTAGCAAGATTATTTGAAAAGATATCAAATCAAAGAGAAGATTTTTGCAAAAATTATCAACAATGCTAATAAAAAGAATATGATATTATTTTGTATGGAAGACTTGGAAGTAAAAATATGGTAAAAATCATAAATTAGCAAGAAATATTGTAGATGTATCATGGAGTGAATTTAATAGAATACTAAGTTATAAAGCGAAATGGCATGGAAAAACAATAGTAAGAGTAGATAAATGCAAGTAGTCAAATATGTAATTGTTGTGGATATAGAAATGAAGAAGTAAAAGATTTAAGTATAAGAGAATGGACTTGTCCAGTATGTGGAGCTGTACATAACAGAGATATAGATGCAGCCAAAAACATATTAAAAGAAGGACTAAGGATATTAAAAGAAAGTGCTAAATATATAAATATATGAACTGTAGGAACTATGGGGATAGCTTGGTAAATTTAGTTGGCTAACAGAAGCAACTACTACCTAAGAACCCTGCGACTCTAGCACTCGTAGGGTGTCAGTCGGGAGGTTCAGAATTGCCATAATTATTGGTATATTAATTGGACAATTTATGCCACTTTGGATTGTAAGAATTTTTAAAACTTTCAGTACATTCTTTTGGCTCATTCCTATCATTCTTTATACCATTAATGATAGTTGGGTTTGTTGTATCAGGAATAGCAAAACTTACAGAAGGTGCAGGAAAAACTTTTAGGATTTACTGCTATTGTTTCTTATGTTTTCAACAATAGTTGCAGGAACATTTTTCATATACAGTTGCAGCAAATCTATACCCTAAATTAGTTTCTGAATTTCTCAAGGAATCAATTTTGAAGGAAAAGATGTTGTCCCATATTTCACTATTCCTTTAAAACCACTCTATAGATGTTACTGCTGCAATACTTTTTGCATTCATGATGGGTATTACAATTAGTATTATGAGAAGCCAAAAGAAAGGTGAAACAACATTTAATTTATTTTGCAGAATATGAAGAAATCATATCAAAAATATTAGCTGATTTGTAATTCCACCATTACCTTTCCATATATTAGGAATATTCAGTGAAATGGCATATTCTGGCATAGTATTTAAAGTTCTTGGTGTATTTGCAGCAATTTATCTATGTATATTTGCTATGCACTACATCTATATGCTTGTTATGTTTTTCTATTGCTGGTGGAATATCAAAGAAAAATCCATTTACCTTATTAAAAACCAAATACCAGCATATTTTACAGCAGTTGGAACTCAATCATCAGCTGCAACTATCCCAGTAAATATTCAATGTGGATTGAAAAATGGTACAAGCCCTGAAATAGTTGATTTCGTTGTTCCTCTATGTGCAACAATTCACTTATCAGGAAGTATGATAACTTTTAACAAGTTGTATTATGGGAGTTTTATTATTGAATGGTATGCCACATTCATTTTCAATAATGTTCCCATTCTTATGTATGCTTGGAATAGCTATGGTTGCTGCACCAGGAGCACCTGGAGGAGCAGTTATGAGTGCTTTACCTTTCTTATTCTTAATAGGCATAGATGCACAAGGACCTTTAGGTTCATTATTAATAGCTCTATATATTACTCAAGACAGTTTTGGAACTGCACAAATGTTTCAGGAGACAATGCTATAGCTATCTATGTTGATGAGTTCATAAGAAGTATATATAGCAGCTTAGCTACAAAAATATAAAAGATAGAAAAATGCTATGTATAATTTATGCTAGCATTTTTAACAATATCTAGCAAGAAGTTTTCACTTCTATAAGTATTGTAACTTCACTAATACTATTTATTTTTAAAGGGTCAAAAATGAAAACATATTAATAAAAATATAAAAGTATAAAATATCTATTAGTACTGACACTAATATTTTTCAATCTAGAAACAGAAGTTTTCGAAAACAACTTCTAAAGCTCAAGCAGAATATAAAAAGGCTCAAAACAGCTACCTATAATGATGGAAGTGGGAAATTGACAACGAGACCCTAAAAATACACTTTTATCAGATACTCTAGCAGTGAGTATGTCATATGATTCAATAGTATTAATATGATTAGATGATGAGTTATTCAATAGTTTATTGATCCCATAATGCTAAATATAAATGTGTCAGATAGTTGGCATGGACATTATTTAACATTATTCGATTTTTAAAAGATTTTGAAAAGCAAACTATGCTTGTTAATAGTGGAGTAGATGCAAAGGTAGTTAAAAATCCTAATAGGACTTTTGTGAATATAACATATCATTTTTCGATGGAAGATATGCGGAAGGTCTTGTAACTTTCGTATTTGAAATTAAAAAGAATGGAAATAAAACTTTAGTAGAATCTTGGGGAGCCAATATTAAAGTAGGATAATGTCTTTGAATGGTATGACATAGTAAAAATCTTTAGATTTTGGAACATTCTATGATGAATATAACTAGCCCACAGTGAAGCTGCAGGTTTTAAATAAAAATAACTAAAAGAATTATATTTAAAAATGAATATAATCTTACTAAATGGTATAATTATAAAAAGTAAGTTATTTATAGAATATAGAAAGGATGAATATATGGAAAAAGGATATGTTCAAATATATACAGGAAATGGAAAAGGAAAACAACAGCTGCCTTTAGGGCTTATTACAAGAGCTGTGGGAAGTAACTTTTAAGATTTTTCTTCTGTCAATTTTTTTAAAAAGGAAGAGATTATGGAGAACTCATACATTAAAAATTTGAAACTGTTGTTCATGAAAAGATATGGAAGAGGAGTGTTCATAAGAAGTAAAGAATTTGTTACTGATGAAGATAAAAACTTATGAGAGAAGGATATGAAAGTTTGAAAAATGCACTTTTTAAGTAAAAATATGATATAGTCATAGTAGATGAAATCTAGGAACATTGAGATATAATCTAATCTCTGTAGATGAGATTAAATTTTAATTGAAAAATAAACCTAAGACAACAGAACTTGTTTTGACAGGAAGAAATGCTCCAGATGAACTTATTGAATTAGCAGATTTAGTGACTGAAATGAGAGAGGTAAAACACTATTTTCAAAAAGGTGTTATGGCAAGAAAAGGAATAGAAAAATAGAGGAACAAAAATAGAATAAAAATTAATTTAGCTATTGATATCAATGGCTAAATGAGGGAACAAATCTAGATTTTTAAACTGTTCCTTGAAACAAAGTCAAAAAGGAGTATTCTTATGTTATCAAAAGATTAAGGGGAATAAAAATGGGAAAAATTATCAAAAACTTTAACAATTTTAGGTGGGGCTGTTTTAGCAGGTGTAGCATATAGTTTGTGGAAAGATAAACAAGATTTAGAAGAAGAAAATGATGAGCTATATGGAAGAAATAGCAGCTTTAAAGAAGAAAAATATGGAACAAGATTTAGAAGAGAACATAATAACAGAGATAAATGAGAATTCAGAAGATATTGTATTGTAAAAATAAGAAGTTGTTGTTTAGCTATAAGCATATGAGGGGAACAACAACTTTTTATTAAATGCTAAAAATATTTTTGTTTTTAGATAAGAGAAAAGAAAAAGAGTTTTTCATAAAAATCATTCTATAAAAAAATACAGATAAAAAAATATAATAATAATTTAAAAATAACAAAAACTATTGAAAAAAATAAAGAGAAATATACTAAATAGAATAAAAATCAGTTAAATATTGAGGGTATTTAATATGAAGAAAGTTAGAATAACAGTTTCAGACTTTATGTTTGAAATTTTAAAGGAGATTCTGAGTATTTCAAAGTACCTGTGGGGAAAATAGGGAATACTCTTTTTAAATACTACATAGAAAAAAATCTAAGTAAAATCAAATTAGAAGAATCAAGTGGAAAAAGGTTCAATTTAATTTATCTAAAAGAAAATGAGGACATATTTTTGATATCCTAAGAGAAAAGAAAGCTGAAACAGAAGCTGAACTTATGAGGGATGTATTTTTACGTACATCAATAATTTAAGGTTCAAAAAGAGAAGAAATAATATTCAATGATACATTTAAACAAATTCGAGAGGCAATCAAAAACAGTAAGAAAAATAGGAATAAAAATACCACTCAACAGCAAGAATAGTAAATCCATATTTTATAGAGCTATCATCCAAAGAGAATAGGTCTTATTTGTTTTGCTATTGTGAAAAATCAAGACTTCAGAAACTATAGGATTTGATATTGAAAATATATGGAATTTACAAAACGAAATTTATGTAAAAGATGAAGATTATATAGAAGCAATTAGGAAAAATTTTGATCCTTTTATCTTATGGAAATGAAATAAAAGTAAGAATGACAGAAGAAGGAAGGCTCTTATGAAAGAGTTAATCAAAATAGACCTAAGTTACTAAAAAGAGGAGGGGGATATATATACTTTTTGAATGTAGTGATAAGCTAGCAAAGGTATATTTTGCACAGTTTTTATGATGAGATAGAAATAATTGAACCAGAGAGTTTGAGGGAGAGCTTTTAAGGAAAAATTTTAAAAGAACTTATGAAATGTATAAATAGGGAGGGGTCATGAATAATTCATTTTTTTAAATGAATTTGTAAATAGGTTTAATAAACAAGTAAAGAAGAATATCAATTTAAAAATATGGATGAAGAAGATTTTATTTTTAAATTTTCATATGGAGAATACAATTTTAAGATAAACAATGAAGGATTTTTATTTATAAATTTAGATAAAGTTACTTTGAATGATATAGAATTTATATTTTTTTCAAAAATATATACTATAAAAATCAAAAATGAAGTTATCTAAAGAGGAATTTAAGTATTTAGAAATAATACTTAGGAAATATTTTTTTACTTAGATAGTGATGATGAAATGTATGAATTCTTTCCATTCTTTATCAAGTAGGAAAAAGAAATTTAAAAGAAAACTATCTATTGTATCTAAGAGATACATTATTTAAAACATAGTTTAGATTATGTATATATATAAACATGTATATGCTCTTGCACTATCTTTTAAATCTAGAAAAATATTGTAGAAACTTTAATATCTAAAGATTTATACAAAGATGATTTTTGAAAGATAAAGATGAATATTTATATTTTTAAATGACTTTTATACTTTTTATACTTTTTAATTTTACTACTCCTAAGCAATACTTATTAGAAAAATCAGGAGAAGAAAATAAAAAACATTGGAATATATTTTTAAAAAAGTTGTATCTAAAGGAATTTAAAATTTAGATTCTTTAAACAAATATATATATAATAAAAAATCAAAAATATCTATTTGCTAGGGCAGATATATTTAAATATTTTTAAAAAAGAAATGAATTAAAAATTTAGGAGGAGTTAATATGTTGGGTTAGGAAGTAAAAGAGATTTTTATTATTGAATTTAAAGATGGAATGATGAAAAATGTAGATATGTTGTAAGTATAGACAATGATATAAGGATAGAGCTTATATAGTTGAATATCTAAGCTCATTGAAAATGAAAAAGATCCTGTTTTTAATTGTAGACAGATAGATTTGATTTTGATAAGGCTCTTTGTATAAATCTGAAGATTTAGATCCTTCAGACAAAGGATGAAATAGAAGGAGAATATCGAACAATAGCTTTTAAAAGATGTAAAATTTAAAGAAGAAAAAGTTTATAAGTTTTCCCTAAAGTATCTATATTTGATATTACAGAAAAAGAAAGATACTTGGTTTTAATGAAACAAACAGAGAATTTTTAAGAGATAGTGGTATATGGCTTAATCAAGGAAAAAGATACCTTCAACTTACTAGAAAATATTTTGATTATTTTCAAAAAAATAAATCATCCTATGAAATTTATTTTTCTTTTATATAACAAGAGTTGGAAATAGAGAATTAGAAGAAAAAGTAAAAGCTAGAAAGTAATTTAATAAATAGTAAATATGAAAAAATGCAGCTAATGATTTCATAATAAACCTTTTTCCATTGGATACAGATGCTCTGTATGAACAATATATAGAAGATTTTAAAGATGATAAATACTTAAATATTGCTTTTAGAAATTGAAATTTATTTTGAAAAGTAATTTGAAAAATTTAAATTTTTAATACCCTTTGATTTTAAAAATTAAAAGGATGCAGAAAGATATGTAGGAAAAAGATAGTATAGTTATAGACTTTGGAACGAGTTCAACTTGTATGGCTTACTCTAATAGTGAAATGATAACTTAGAAAAGTATGGATGGAAAAACAACAAATAAGAGTAGAATTTTGAAAATCCTACAAATTTTCATGATAAACAATTGGAGTAATTTTTCAGAAAAGTGGCTTAGAGAAGAGCTATCCAGATATTATTAAGATGGATAATTTAGGGATAGTAAAGGAGATTTTACACAAGGACATCAATTTAAAAGAAGAAGTGAATGTAAATAGAAGTATTTAAATGCAACATTAGATAAAGATAAAATTGATACCTTATACAAAATTAAAAATTAGGTGAAAAAGATTAAAATTTAGAGCAGTTGTTGATAATGAGAAAGGAAATAACTTTTAGACAGGTAACAGGAACAAGAAAATGAAGAAAATTTCAAAACCTATAGTTGCTTAGTGCTTACTTTATTAGGAAGAAATATAATGTCACTCCCAAAAAAAGTTCATCTGAATTAAAAGATGAAGAAATATCAGTTAATTTTAGAATAACAGTTCCTACAAAATTTGACAGTGAAATTAAAAGAAACAATAAGAGAAGATATAGAAAATGGATTGAAAAATTAGCAAGTCCCTAAAAATATAAGAGATTTGATTAAGATCGAAGTTGGTAATGAAGAACCAGTAGCTTTTTGTTGGGGCTATGATTCAAGAAGGTAAAGTAAAATGGGGAGATAAGTTTGCTATTTTTGATTTTTGGTGGAGGAACATTAGACTTTGCTTTTGGACTCTATAGAAAAGCTACAGAAGATGAAGAAGAAGATGAAGAAATAGCATCTGTACTAGAAATCTATAATACCGAAGGAGATGAGAGGAGGGAGCTGAATATTTAATAAATAAACTTTCTTATTATATTTATAGTGCAAACCAAGATGCTAAGAAAGATATATATGATTCCATTTATAGTTCCCACTTGATGAGAAGAAAATTGAATTTTTCCTGAAGATTTATTACGTGGAAAGAGTACATAATGCTTATCTAAATTTAAAATCTTTTAATGAACAAATAGCAAGAAAAAATTTTGTAAACAATGATGATGCTGATAGCAACTCAGTAAGTATTGATTTAAAAAGATATCAATAATACGACAAAAATAACTCTCAACAGTTGATAAAGCTTTTTATAAAAGATAGAATAGAAAGGTCATATGGAAAGAATAGTAGATAATTTTATACAAAATGTTGAAAGAGATATTCCAGAACCATATGAAGATTTAAAAATTTTTAGAGCTGGAAATGGTTCAAGAAGTATTATTTTTAGAGAATATATTGAATAATAGACTAGAAAACCATTCAAAATTTTCTGTTGCAAAAATATTTTGTAGATGATGTGAGCCAAATGGTATAAACCAAAGACTGCTGTTGTTTTTAGGCGAAGTAAATCTAGAAGAAATGAAGATTCTATGAAAATTATTTGTAGAAATAAAATGATAGGAAAAAGAAGAAGAGACTCCATTTGAATTTTATGTAGGTAGAGATGATACAAGGAAGTTCAGCATTTGAACAACTATTACACAAAGGAAGCACAGATAAAATGGAAAGAATATGGGCTTGTTTCAAGAGAGAAGAAAGAAAAAGAAAATTTATTATGCAAATGTTATAGGGAATTACTGAAATAAAAGATGCAAGACTTAAATATCAAAAAGCTTACTTTTACTGATGAAGAAATGACTGAAAAGTAGAAAAGATTATGGATAAGAGCTAATCTCAGCAAATAAAAATAGAATATATATTTTCTAAAAAGAACCTTCTAAAGAAGTTGAGGGGACAATTGTTGAATTAAAAGAGATAGGAGGCAAAATAATGTCTAATGATAAAGAAAGAGATGATGATATGAGTATATTAGATAGAGTGAAAAGAAATGTTTGGGCTTATATCAGAAGAAAAATTATGATATAGAAAAAGATATACAAATTTTTAAAAAGATACATCAGATGATATTCAAAGAGATATAAAAAGTTAGCAACAAATATTCAATTAAAGGCAGTGCAAGATAAACAAAAACATTAGATGATGATATAAAAAATGTCAAAGAAAATTTGAAAAAGATGTAATTTCTGATTTTAGTAAAATCTTGAACCAATTTTAAAAAATTACGCTGAACAATATTTAGAGAAAAAGAAATGAAAGGTATTTAAAAGAGTATAAAGATATAGAAAAATCACCTTATATTAGCAAAACAAGAAACAATAGAAGTTCTAAAAATGATAAAGAAAATTTGAAAATAATCTTCAAGAAAAAGAGAGAAATAGAAAAACTTAAAGGAGAAATACATAAAATTTAGAAACCAAATTAAATTCAAAACAATAATTTATCTAAAGACTTAAAAGAAGCCCAAAGAGACAATAGAAGGTTTAAAGAGTCAATTAAAGTTTCACAAAAAGAAGGAGTGGATGACTTACAAGCAAAAATGATGGTTTATCTAAAGACTTAAAAAGAAGCCCAAGAAACAATAGAAGGTTTAAAGAGTCAATTAAATTCACAAAAAGAAGGAGTGATGCTTTCAAGTAAAAATGATGGTTTGTCAAAGACTTAAAAGAAGCTCAAGAAACAATAGAAAGTTTAAAGAGTCAATTAAATTCTACAAAAAGAAGGAGCGTGATGACTTACAAGCAAAATGATGGTTTATCTAAAGACTAAAAGAAGCTCAAGAAATAATAGAGAGTTTAAGAATAAACTTAAGTTCTAAAACAAAGTGAATTAGATAATCAGAAGATGAAAAGGCAGAATCAGAAAAGAATGATAATGCTATATCAAAAATATCTACCCTGAAAAATATAATAAAAGAAAAGAAAAAAGAAATAGAAAGTCTAGAAAATAAGAATAAAAAGAAAAGAAAGTACTTAAATGAAAGAGAAGAAATAGAAAGAAGTTCAAGATTTTATTGAAAAATAGAAAGTCCATATAAAGATTTATTAAAGGCTATTTCAGAAAAATTCTAAATCTAAAGAAATTGAGGAGTATTTAAAGTTTAAAAATGATAGAGGGCTATCTAAATCTATGATTATATTTTCTTTAATTAAATGAAGACGTTTCATAGAAAAATAGCATCATTCTATGCTGAAAGAAAAGAAGTTATGATAGAAGAAGATTTTGAAATAATTAAAGAAGTTAATAAAATTTATGAGAATGATAAGCCTTGGGGAATTTTGTATGCTGAACCTGAAGGGAAAAATATTTAAGCTCATTAGTAAGAGATAGAAAAGAGTTCGGATATATACAAAACATTTGTAGCAATGTATTCACCAGCATATAGAAAAGATGAAGATGGGAAATTCTCCATTAAAAGGAATAGTTGATGGATAAGTTTTATTTATACCACAGAGCTCAAATGTAAGAGTTTTATATCCAGGTTTACGTTATGCAACAGGACAAGGTTGTAAACATAATTGTAAAAATTGATAGCTCCTGATAGTCATCCCCTGATAAAATGGATACTGATAAGTGTAGAAGATATATATCAAGAAACAGAGAAGGAATTTACTGAAAAATATAAGAGGAATAACACTTCTGAGGGGAAACCATTTTTACAGATGGTCTTCTAAAAATCTTATATATAAAAAGAAAATACAAATCTTGATATTATATGTTTTACTGGTTTTTTATATGAGGACTTACTATGATGAAACTATAAAACTATATTTTAAATAATATTGATATCTTAATAGATGGGAAATATATTGAAGAGAAAAATGAAAAATAATTATTTAAGAGGTCTCAAGCAACCAAAATATAATTTTTCTTTCTAATAGATATAAAGTTTATGAAGAAGATATGAAAAATTTAAAAATAGAAATGTAGAGTCACACTTGGAAAATGAAAAGAAATGTTTATTATAGGAATACCACATAAAGATATGGAGGATAAATAATGAGTGAAGAAAGTAGGAAGTTAGTAGTCTATTATCTTTAGGTAAAAAGCAAAGATGAAATAAATAGAAATTTGAATAATACTTTTTATCAGAATATAGATAAATATCTTTTTCTAGTTTAGAAGATATTGAGAGAGAAATAAAAGATATAAGTTTTACAACATGATAGTCAAATAAAAGATGAGATTTCAACAAATGAACTTAATGTTATTTTAAATAGGTTAAAAGCAGAAAAGAAAAAATTCTAAATACAAAATTAGATGATTTTTCAGAAGAATTAAAGAAAAAGAAGTTTATAGAAGATGAATTTTTTTAAGTTTAGAGAGAATAACGACAGAATTAGAAAGAAAAATTACTAATAAAAAGTCATTACTGATGAAGAGTATTCAGAAGCTAATAGTGTAGTGAAAAAGATATGAGGAAGGAAAGCAACTAAATTTATTATTATCTAAAATTTTAAATAAGATGCAAAAATAATGAAATTTTCTAAATACTAAAATAACATATCAAAATATTAAAAATAAAAAGAAGAATTTGCTCTTAAAACTAAAAATATAATAAATGCAAAATAATATGGCTTTAATACAAGATATGTTTAAAAATATAGATGAAAATATTGCAATTTATTTCAAATGAATTTACAGATTTACAGAAAGAGTATAAAACTTAAATCAAGATAATATTGAAAGTAAATTCTCTGTTTTAAGCAAAATTAGAAGTTTTTCTCAAGAATTACTTGAAAAATACAATACTTATATTTTTAAAAAAGGGAAAAGCTGAAAAATATTAGAGGACTTAGAAAAGTTTAAAAGATAATTTTAGTTTAAGTAATATTGAATCTATATAAAAATAAAGAAGATTTTATGGATATGTATACATTTGCTGAAACTTATAAGGTAAATGGAGTATCGAGAGAAAAATTTGAAGAGAGCTTGAAAAAGATAAAAGTTTTGATGGAAAAAGAAGATTTTGACTTAGCATATTCTTTAACAGAACAAGTTAATGAAACTTTACTTTCAGAGCAAAATTACTTTAAATAAAGAATAGAAAGAACAATTAAACAAGTAGAATATAGTAAAAAGGTCGCAGAAACTGGTAAAAGACTTAGGGTATAATGTAAAAATTTCAGCAAGTGAAGATGGAATACAGATGGAATAAAATAAAATTAACAATGGGAGATGAAATTATTGAATTTGAACCATGGGTAGATAATAATGGAAATTTCTCATTGGATATAGACCATACAGAATATGTTACATTGAACTTGTAGAAACATGATGAAAAATATAAAGAATGCTCTTACAAGCAAATGGAATATTCATAGCAGATATATTAAAAATGGAAGTTCAGTAATCTATGGAGATAGAAAATCAACTTCTAAAAATATTAATAGAAAAGAAAAATAACAAAATAAAAATGGAGGAAAAAGAAATGAGTGAAGAAGTAGACTGTGTAAGTCAGGTTTTTAGCAGATGGAAGACAGTTGAGACAAGAACTTAATAGAAATCTTAATAATAATATAAATAGCAATATCAATAAAAAATAAAAATTTATTTTTAATTTAGAAAAATGCAAAATATAGCCAACGAAATGTCTTTAGATATAGATTCAGAAACAGAAGATAGAGGTGACATAAAAGAATTAGAAGAAGTTATTAAAAAGTTTGAAAATGAGAAAGCAAAGATTAAGAAAATGAGACCTGAAACTTATTTGATGAAATTTCAAAGAAAGAAAGAATTGAAGAATTGAAAGTTTAAATAAACAATAGAAGAAATATCAAAAAGAGCTCTTATGATAGATGGGATGACTATGATGAAGCTAATCGTATAAATAATCAATATTGGATTGAAAATAATAAATTAAATACTTTACCAGCAGAAATTAATAGAAATTACAACAAAACACAAAGAGTTTTTGAAGCTGAAAGTATTTTAAGAAATCTTGAAAGTATTCAAAAGAATTTAAAAATAAAAAACAAAAACATTATAAATTCTAATAAATTTGTTTTATGTGAAAGAACTTTTTGATACTATTGATAAAAATATTGCTCAAAATTTATGTCAAGTGAATATAAAAGTTTAGAAAAAGAATTTCTTTCAACTGATAAAAATAATATAGAAAGTAAATTTAACTTTTTGAAATCTAATTTAGAAACTTTTAGCAGAAGAATTAAATAATAGATATAATACTTACCTTTTTAAGAAAGAAAAGCAGAGAGTATATTTAAAGAGTTTGGAGAAACTCAGAGTGGATATAATTTAAATAGTATAGAATCCTATATAAGAAATAGGAAGATTTTATGGATATGTATTCGTTTGCAGAAACTTATAAAGTAAATGGAGTATCAAAGAAAATTTTAAAGAAAAATTTTAATAGGATTAAAAATTACTCAAGAAGAAAAATTTGATGAAGCTTATCTACTAACAGAAAAAGCAAATGAAGACTTTAATTGAAAGAACAGAATATTTTGAATAAGGAATATGAGAGAATTTTAAAACAGACAGAATATGCTAAGAGAGTAGCAGAAGCTGGAAGAGACACAGGTTATGATATAAAGATTTCAGCAAGTGAAGATGGAATACAAGATGGAATAAATATAAAAATTAACTATGGAGATGAAATTATAGATTTTGAAACCCAGAATAGATAGTGAAGGAAAGTATTCTTTGGATATTGACCACACAGAATCAGTTTCCAGGAAATTGTCAAAATAAAATGAAAGAAGTAATGAAAAATTTATTAGGAAAAGGTGTTCTTATTTCTGATATTATAAAAAGAAGGTCAATCACTTGTATTTAAAGAAAAATTAAGAAATGCTGAGAAGATAGATAAAAAGGAAAACTTTAACTCAAATAGGAGGAAGACATGGCGAAGCTAAGATATGAAGACTTTATAGATTTAATTTTTAATCTTGATGTTCTAGGAATAATATAGATAAGGATTTTAAAACTCTTATTTTTGATAACAAGAATAAGAGTAATTTGGAACTATATGTGATTATTTTTGATACAACATATATAAAAAGAGTTGAGAAGTAAAAATTTAGATGATGATATTCTAGAAGGAGAAAAACTTGAGAAATTATAGAGCAATTATAGTGATGTATCCACTATCTAAAAATTATTAGAAAAATATCATTTATAACATTAACATGGATGTTGAAAAAGAAACTTCTACTTATGTATAGAACAATGTTTGTAAATGGGAAAAGTTAAGAGATAGTATTGATAGATGTTTTGAAAGAAGAAAAAGAAGAAATTGAGATTTAAAAGAAACATTGCAAAGAATTAAAGAAGAAAGTACTAGAATAGAGAATTTGAAAACAAAAGAAGAAAAGGAACAAAAATGAAGAACTAAAAACTAAAATAAAAGAAAGAGAAAAACTTGAAAAAGAGATAAGAGATCTCAGAAAATTTGAGTTCAGGAGAATATGATAAAAATGAAGAACTTAGATTAAGAATTTAGAGAGAGATATTAAAAAGAAAAAGCTGAACAAGAAGAAAAATAAAAATTCTAAATCTAAAAACATTTAGAATCATTAGAAAAGAATGAAAAATAATCAAGAAGAAGATAAGTTAATAGCTCAATTAATTAAACTATGGGGAGATAATGATTAATTAACAAGGAGATAAATTGTGGATATAGGAAAAATAATGAGAAAAATATGATTATACAAAATGTAAAAAGATTAATGGAGGATATACAAAAAAATCATATTTAGAATATGGTAAAATAGAATATTTTTAATAGGAGATGAATTAAAAGACCTATATTTAAGAGATATTAGAGATGGTTATTTTGATTTAACAGAAAGTATCAAAGATTATATTTTACATAATAATAGATTTAAATGGTTTATTTGTTTATCGGGAACAAAAGGTCAATATTTTTGAAAAAGTAAAAGATAAGAAAGGGAATATTAAATTTAAAAGTAGAGCATACAGATTTTTAAGCCACAAAAATTGAAGATTCTCTTGACCTTATGGGACATGAAAAATAAAAATGATGAGCCAGAAGAGGCAAATGTAAATATTAAAGAAGTTGATGTTATTGATAAGGTAATTAAATTTATCTAGAAGAAGATTGCAAAGCAATGAAGAAGTTTGTCTATTTGTTGAAGACTTAGATTGGACTGCTAAATTTATGCTGAAGGTAACAGAAGTAAAAGATACTAAATTTATAAAACAAATAAAAGATTTTGAAAAATTAAAAAAGCATTTAGTAATATTTTCAATTAAAGATAAAACTTTATTTGAAGAAAACCTATTATGAAAAATTTAGATGATAAAAGAAAAGATAACTGTCCCAAAAAGCATCAACTGAAGAAATAGAAAATGACTTTATATAGACTTACTTGAAAGCTATAAAGAAGAATTTAAGAAATATTAGTATGAATGATTTAGCGTTAGCTTTTTCAAATAGTAAAAACAAGTTTAAGAGAAGTTATAAGAATTTTTAATAAGAAAATAAAAACTTATGGTCAAGATTTAAAAATGGAACATTTTGAATTTGAAGAAAAGTTAAAGAAAAATTTATTGGAAAGATGTTGAAATAAAAAGAAGAAATAAAAAGATAAACTAGTAACAAAAATAAGAACATTTAAAGATAATAAACTGGAGAAAAGGAATTTATTATATAGTCCACCTGAACAGGAAAAACTATGATAGCAAAGCTATGGTAACAGAAGAAAAGTTGTATTTCTAGTCCTAAATTATCAGAATTAAAAGGAGAATATGTTGACAATCTGCACCAAAAGTAAAGGCACTTTTTGAAGAAGCAAGATAAATGAACCATCTCTACTCTTGATGAAGTAGATACTTTATTTCCAGCAAGAGATCATGGAGATGGAGACAGTTATACCAAAGATATGGTAAATGAATTTTTACAACAACTTGATGGTGTTGACACAGGGGAACAAAAAATAATAGTCCTGCTGCAAACCAATAGAGAGTATAGGATAGATCCCAGCTGTAAAAAGTAGACTTGGAGAACCTATTAAAATTTCTTTACCAGAAGAAAAAGAGATTGAAAGAATCTATAATAATAATTTTAAAGATGAGTTTGAAGATGACTTTATAAAACATACTTACTCAAAAATAAAGATGAGCTTAAAAGAAAAAGTACAGGGATGTCAGGAAGAGATATAAAAATATTTGTGAAAGTATGAAAAAGATAGAAGATATTTAGAATTTAAAAACAAATATAAATTTGGAAAAAGAAACGAGTATTTTTAAAGATATTTTAGATGAAGTTTTTAGAGCAAAAATGAATAATATAATAAATATGATAAGTATTAATGGTTTGGAAGTACTTGAAATATCAGATGTTAGTCCTCTTTATGGACAAGAAGTTGAAAAATAAAAAGAGTTAAAATCATATATAAAAGAAATAACTGAAACAACAGGACAGACAGGATAGAGAAGCTAAAAGAAATAAAAGAAACAAAAATGGGGTCTTTTATATGACCACCAGGAAAATGGAAAAACAGAATTAGTAAAAATATATGTAAGGAAAAATAATCTTATTTATGTTGAGCTAATGGGAAAAAGTTTTGTAGGAAATACAGAAAAAGTCCTTTGAAATGATAGAAAATATTTTTGAAGATACATACGACTTTTCAAATATCTGTCCAGATGAACAGGGAGTAGTTTTATGATGAGTTTGATGCATTAGTAGGACCAGAAATGTCAGCACAACAAGAGGAACTGTACTATACAAAAATTTCTGATGATAAAAGTCGGTTGGTATAAGACATACATGCTCAAAAATACTTTTAATGGGAGCAACAAATTTTTATACTAGAATAGATGAAGCTGTAAAAAGACCAGGACGTTTTGATGGACATTTTCCTTTAAGAAACCCAAGAAAAGAAGATGCTATCGAAGATAATAAAAGAAATTCTTTATAAACAAAATATAAGGGTATCTAATACTGATGTTTTAGATAGTTTTTATGAAGTTATTAGAGCAGAAGATAGCCAAAAATAGATGATATTTGAAAATATATCGAGTGATAAGTATGAAGTAGAAGATTCAGAAACCCAAATATCAGAAATCTTTTTCCTTAATGGGAATAAAGAAGAGAAAGAATGCCTTTAGTATTTTTCAAAAATGCTATAAAAATATCTTTGTTCAGGTTCATCTATAAAGAATCATATTCTTAAATTAAAAAGATTTTTATATAATGAAGGTTATGAAATTTGAACTAACTGAGGAAGTAGTAAATAGATATAAGGAGCGTTAAAAATGGAAACTAATTTAAAAGAAAATTACCTAGAAAAATAGAGGAAATAAAAATATTATAAATAAATATGATTTGGATTTAATCAAGAAGATAAAGAAACTATTGGAGAAATGGAGAAATTTACATTAAAAAGTATTGATGTTGGGAGTTTTTAATGCTGGAAAAAGTACATCACTTAATAAATATTTAGGGAAAAAGGACTTTAAAAAGTAAATTCAGAAGCTGAAACAGTTGTTCTTGAGAAACTAAAGTATTCTACTGATGAAAAACTTTAGTTCATAAAAACAAATGGAGAAATAATAAGAAAAACTTAGAGATTACAATGTTAGAGCTGAAGAAGGGAACTGGAATAGAGTATCTTGAAAAATTTTTTAGATATAAAAAATTAAAGGACTTTAGGAGATATTATTTTAGTAGATATGCCAGGTTTAGATTCATCTAAATGATGCTCATGTGAAGAGGCACAAATAATATATAAAGTGCTGTGCTTATTATATCTCTTCTAACTGACCCTGAAAATGGAGGTATAAAAGATTCTACCCAAGAATTTTTAAATAAAAATTTTAAAATATCCCTGAGCAATTTAGTGTCTTTACTTTACAAGAACAGACTCAAGTTCTATTGAGCATTGTGAAGAAGTAATAAAAGAATTAAAAGATCAAATTTAGATCAGAATTTAGATATTTTTATAGGAAAAACAGGAAAGGATGATTATAGAGATTTTGAAAGAATTTTAGAAAGTATAGAATATAATAATATTTTCAAAAATATCTATAGAGATAGAGTTTTGAGATTATAACTCAAAATCATCTTATTTGGAAAACCATATTAAAAATAAAGATTTGGATATAACTGAAATTGAAGAAAATATTAAAACAAATAAGGATAATTTTTCTGAAATTGAAAAAGAAAAATTGAAAGAGAAAAAGAAAAATTTGATAGCAACAGAATTAAAGATAGTATAGTAAAAGAATTTAAAAACAGATTGAATTCACATTTTCTGAATTGAAGTCAGCTGCAAAAAGGAGAAAGTTCTTTAATAGTAGAATGAAATCTATCGTTTCAGCTGAATTAATGCCTATCATAGAAAGTAAATTAAAACAAAAAGTTGATTATTTGGTACAAGATTTACAAGACTTTGCCTTTAGATCTTCCCACAAGGCGAGAGTTCATCTTAACAACTGATTTAATATCTATAGGACTTACAAATACTCCAGTTGTAACTAATATTTTAACAAATGTATTTCTAAACTTATCACACCTATCCTCTAGCTGTATAAAGGGATAATGTTATTATTTTCATTTTTTCAAATAATAGGAAGAAAGAAGAAGCAAACGAAGAGTTAGAAGATGCAGTTGGAGGAGCTATTTCACAAGTAGCTAAATAGAATTATTCCACAAGTTACTAAAAATAGTTGAAGATGCAAAGAGAAAAATTATTCAATACTTTAAATGAAAAGGTAAGAATGAACAGGAAGAAATAGATAAAATTTTAAAAAGAATTAATTGAAAAGAAAAAAATAAAGAAGAGGAAGAATTTCAAAAATCTGTTACTGATTTACAAACTGATATATTACAAGAATTAGAATTATAGGAGATATTGCAGAAGAAAAATAATTTAGTTAATTATGAAGGACTGGATCTACTTATTAAAATTCTAAAATAAATCAGATAAAGATAACAAAGTGAAGAAGAATATAGAAAATTTAGATAACATTGTAAATACAAAATTTAAAAATTATTAAATTTTTCAAATATTTTACCAGCAAATATATTTTTTGATATACAAAATTTAAATTTAGATTTAAAAGAATTTCTATTTATCCAAAAATATTTGGAAAAATATTATAGGTGTTGGAGGTTGTTTTAGTTCAGAAAGTCAGCCTTTATAAATAGTATACTTGAAGAAAAGAATTTTACCAATTGATACTATAATAACAACTTCTTTTCCAACATATATATTGAATGAAACAATTAATAGAAATATTCTTCCACTTTTTCAAGAAATGTTAGAAGTTGATAAGTTAGATTTATTGTCACATAGATCTCTATGAAGAATATGGAGTTCATTTATCTACTATTGTGGATAAAATTTTTATAGAAAATAATTCATTTGATTATGAAAATTTAGCTTTTACTTTGATACTCCAGGATATAATGCTGATTCAGATAGTGGAAAAAGATATGGAAATTAGTTATTCTCAGTTAAGAAGACTTAAATATATTATTTGGATTATAGATATAAATAATGGTGGGTTAAGAAATGATGATTTAGATTTTTATAAATTTTTAGGGGAAGGATAAAGAGATCTTTTTGTAATTAATAAAGCCGATACAGTTAGTGATGAAAAAGCGAGATATGATGTTTATCAACATATACAAAATCAAATTGAAAATGAAAAGTTTAATTCACTAGAGTAGCACTTTTATAGTTCTAGAACTACAAAAATAAAGAAAAAAAGAACCTATCCAGGAAATGATGTAAAAATTTTTAGCTCAAATTAATGATTTGAATAATATAAATTTCTTAGAAGATGTTGGAAAATCGTTTTAAAGAAATAATTAGTAAAATTGATAAAATTTTAGCGAATAGTCAAATAAATCAGATAAGTTTAATTAATACAGTAAATCAGTATGATGCAGCTATGTATAAACTTGATGAATACTCTAAAAATATTCTTCTGAAGAGCTAAAGAAAATAATTAATGATGAAACAAAGAACAAAGAAAATATAAAAAGAACTAGAGAAGTTAGTAACAACTTTATCATCGAATATGTAAATGAATTACAAAAATTTATTTTAAAAATATTGAAACTGGAATTTGAATTGGGAAAGGGGAAACTATCAAATTATATCAAAAATATAAATTTAGAAAAATATTAGAGTAAAGTTAGAGGCAAGTAAAACAGGAGATTTTATAAAAGTCTCTTCTAGAGAAAACCCAGAAGATACTTTTGTTTTTGACAAGAAAAATTACTCCAAAAGTTGAAGAAAAATGTTCAAAGTAATATAAATATAGTAAAAATGAAGAAAAGAGTACCCTAAGAAAAAGTTGAAAACAAGAATTGAGCAAGGATAAATTTCTTAAGGAATTAAAAATATTTGAAGAAAATTAGTGGAGGGAAGTTAATGGAAGAAATGATATCAAAATAGTATTAGATAGATATAGAGAATATCTTTCTAATAATTTGATATATCAAATTTTAATGAAAGTTTAATCAGATTTTAAATCGGCATTAGAAAAATTGGAAACTAGAAGGAAGAATATTTCAAATAGGTATAGTAGGGCAAATGAAAACTGGGAAATCATCTTTTAAATGAGTATTTATTTGGAGAAGAAAGTACCAACAGCAGAACTCCAATGACAGCAGCTTTACTCTGATAAAATATTCTGATGAAAATAAAGCTGAGATAAAGTTTTATGATAGAGATGATTGAATAAAATAGAAAGTAAAGAATACGAAAAAGAGTATAACAAAGCTTTTAGAAGAAGCCAAAGAAGAAGCCGAAAGAAAAGGAAGAACTTTTAATGAAAAAGCTTTTAAATTTGAAGATGTAGATTCAATTTTAAAAAGGTAGTAATGAAATATAAAAATTTTCAAAAATCAAGGCCTTAGTACAGATTTATTAGGGAAACTAGAACAATAAAAATTAGTGACAAGAAAAATATTTTAGATGATTTAAAAGAATATGTTGGAGCTAAAGGGAAATATAGTTCTTAGTTAAAATGACTCACCCTATATATAAATGATGAAAGAATCAAAAATCATATTATAGTTGATACACCAGGAACTAATGATCCAATAATATCACGTGGGGAAAAACTAGAAGTTTTTATCTGATTGTGACTCATATAATATTCTTGTCTTTATTCATCTCACTTTTTAGATAATAATGATAATAGTTATATAAAAAGAACAATTACCAGAAAAAGGGCAAAAAGATATATTAATATTAGCTTCTAAATTTGATAAACAATTATTTCAAGAAAGTGTTTTTGAAGATGCCAATGGAGATATTGAAGTGTATATAAAAGAAGAAAAAGAAAATTAACAAGAAAAATTAGATAGATGGAGAGAAGAATTTAAAAAGATGAAAAATTTTTTAGATCTCTTTAATAGTGAATTAGAATTTCATTCTAGTATGTTATATAGAATATATATACTTTTTGATAATTTAGAAGGGGAAGAAAGAGACATATTTAACAAATTAAAAGAAGATTATAATAACTCAACTTTTACTAAAGAATTTTAAAAAGAATTATCAGGAATGCCAGCAGTTGAGAGAAAAATATCAAATATCTTAGTTAGAAAAAGAAGATATAATGAAAAGTAGAAAAACAAATTTGAAGGAAGGTCATAGTTTATCTAAAATATTATAAGAAAAGGTTTGAAGAAAGAAAAATTTGAAATTATCAGATGTTGGAATAAAAGATGTAGAAAGTAAAATAACTAATTTACTAGGAAAATTAGTGCTCTATCTTCTGAAATAAAAATTCTGTAAGAACTGGAGAGAGAAAAATTTTTGATAAAAATTAAGAGATGAAATTTCAAAAATCTCTAACACTAAAGATAGATATTTCTTCACTTCAAACACAAAGTAGAAGTTATGAAGAAGAAGTTGACATTGATTGTGGTTGGTTTGATAGCAACAGAAAAAGTTGGTGGAAAAATATGGTCTCATACAGAAACAAAAACAGTTCCGTAGAAATGAGACATTTATAAATATTCAAGATTCTATAGAACAAATAATATCTTTTGTTGAAGATGCCGCTGAAAGAATTGAAAGAACTCTGAAAGACTTATTTCAAAAATGTTATAAAAAGAGCTATGAGAAATGGGATAATAGATTTATTTGAACTTGAAGATAGGCCAAAAGTAGTTTCTGTTATAGATAACTATATTCAGAAAATCTCTATTCTTGAAATTAAATTTGATGTGAATAAATATAGAGATATAGTTCTATCAAAAATATGGTAGTTCATACTACAAGAAAAGGATGTTAATTTTATAGAAGGATTGATCATAAAGCTCTATTAACTATTATTGAAGATACAGAAAAGCTTTTACTGATGTAAAAGAGAAATTAAAATTTGTATTAGAAGAAATAGAAAGAAATATAGTTGATGAACTAAAAAGAAGGAATAGAGGAAGACGAAAGACACTTAAAAGAACAATTAGAAAAATCAAAAAGAAAGTATAAAAATGACAGAACTTGGAATAGAAGAAGTTGATGCTTGTTTAAAAATGATGTAGGTGAATGAAATGGCAAATAATTTATCCAATTATTTAAAAAGGAATAAATTATGAGAGAGTTGAAAATATGAGGAAGCTTTTTAACATATTTCAAAATGATTCCTCAGATTTTTCATTATCAAAACTTGTAATTTATGAATATCTAGGTCTAGAATAGATAAAAATTATAAGAGTCTCTTGAGAATTTATAAAATCTAATGATGAAAGAAAAGTTTTTATAAAGCTATTTACTTTTTAAATGAAGATAAAAATTTATAGATTATTTTGACTTTCATTAAAAGAGCTAGCAACAAAAATAATGGAAATGCTAATGAAATTTTAGGAGATTTATATTTAAAGGAGTTTTTGTTGAAAAAAATTATAAAAAGGCAAAAGAAATATTATGAAGATGCACTTCAAAATGGAAAATATAAATTCAATAGAAAAGTTAAGGATTTATATTTAAAAGAAGAAACTGATTTTTTTAGTGATAAGAAGCAATAAATATCTTTAGAAAACACTCTACTAAAAATATATTCACTATATTCTTTTAAAAATAGCTGAAATTTATTCAAATTCAAAATTATAGTATTTATGATAGAAAAATTAGCAATAGATAAATTATAAAAAGCAAATGATTTAGGTTTGAAATTAGCAAAAAGAAAGAGCTAAGAAAAATAGAGGAAAAGTAAGTTAATGGAAGAAAAATAAAAATCTCTAAAAAGTTAGGTGTAATTGTAGCTACTGTAATTATTTTTTTGTTATTGCAATAGGATTCAAGCTTTTTATGATAGAAAGAATCTAACAAATCACACTATTCTTTGTATAGATGTGGCTATTTTTTAGATTTACAGGGACAAGAATATATAAGGATTGGAAAATAAAAGAAGAAATGTATTTTTAATAAAGAATTAAAAAGAAGTTTCATCTTCATCTTATATAGCACAAGAGGACTATGAGAAAAATTAAATAATAATTTTTAGAGGGTAAATATTCTACTCTTAAAGAAGAATGGGACCTATTTTCAGAAAGTATATTTTTGAAAATGGAATAGCCAAACAGTAGACGCAGAACTATTTTTAATGATAGTACTTTTATTAAGAGAAAGAATGAATAAAAGATTGTTGATTATATACCACAATTATTATTAAGATAGGAATTTTGGAACATTTTTAGGACTAGTGTTAGGATTAAGTGGTTTAGATTTATCGGCTGGTGATAATAGTCAATTAACAACTTAATAAATGGAACCAAGGTTTCATTTTTAACGAGTCTTATGGAATGTACTTTTCAATAGCTGTATCTTTTGATGAATATTCATATTGAGATTATGAGGAGAATATTTTAAAAATAAAAATAATTTAAATAGAATATTTAAACAAGTTTCTTCCTGAACAATCTTTATTAAAGATTGAGAAAGAATTAGAGTAATTAAGAGTATTAATAATTCTATGTCAAGTGCCATAGGAAAGGAATTAATTTCGTTATTCAAAAGTTATAATGAAACAAATGAAAAGTATATGAAAGCAGTGACTGAAATAGTTAAAACCAATATCAGTGGACTGCTGAAAAGTGTAAGTTCTTTATTTGAAGAAAAATGATATTTTCAGAAGAGTTTATTTCAAAAATTTGAAGAATTGAATAGGAATACTTTTAGAAATTGCAACAAATAATAATAAAATATAGAAGAATATAAAATGAAATAGCAAAAATTTCTAATAGTATTTCCATAACAAATGATACATTGACTTCTTCTGTAATGGAGCTCTAAAAATTATGATAATGTAGCTGAAAAACATGATGAAAGATTTAATAATATGTTAAATTTAATAGATAATGTAAACAAAATTATCAAGAATTTTTAGCTTTATTAAAAGAATCAGCTAATGTTTTAAAAGTATCAAATAAGTATATTTCAAAAACTGATGATACATTTAAACTTATTAATAAATTCTTAGAGCAAGAAAAATTTTTAGTTAATTTCAGAACAAATAAAGAAATAGTATCTAGTTTGAATAAAAATCTAGAAGAATTTGATAAATATCATAATAAATTAAACACTATAAGTGAAAATCTTTTATGATAATTTTTGATAAGATATATGAAAAATGGAAAATACATATGAAGAATTTAGTAATAAAGTGATAATTTTACAAGAAGTTACGGAAAATAGTTTAAGTAATTTAAAATGAAGAATATAATGAAAATCTTATAAAAATCTAATGAAAAACTATTATGTTATTTGAAAAATTATGATAGAAACTTATCAAGTATAGTTACTAATTTTTGTTACTATGGTAGAAAATTTAAAAAGTTATCACTAGAAAAATATAAATTATGATAGAAAACAACTAGAAGATAATAATGAGCTTAATAAAAATTATTAGAATTGATAGAAGAAATAGAAGAAACCAGCAAAGAAGAAGAAATAGAAGCTTAGGAGGTTAATTTTTGAATTCAAGAGGATTTTTAATAGAAAAGAAGAAAAAGTGAACTTTTCTTTTTTGGCTTTCTATTTCAGACTTAATGGCTAGTATTTTAATTATTTTATTCTATTATTTGTTTATAAAACAATAAATTCAATAAAAGCAGAAAGACTTAAAGAAAAATATTATAAAGGAAATTACAGATACAAAAAGAAAAATATAATTGGGAAATTAAAAACAGAATTAGCTAATAAAAATGTCCAAGTTGATATTGATGATAAAACTGGAACAATAAAAATTGATGAGAAAATTTTTGTTTGAAGTAGACCAATATACTTTTAAAGCCAGAAGGAAAAAGAATTTTAGAAAGAGTAATCTTTATATTTAAGAATTTTATTGAAAAATAAAAATTTTTATGAATAGATTGATCAGATAATAATAGAAGGACATTCTGATGATAGGAAGCTATCTTTATAATATGGATTTATCTCAAAAAAGAGCTAATGAAGTTTTTAGTATATTCATATACACTTTCATCTGATTTTGAAAAATCAGATAGAGAAGAAATAGAAAAATATATAGACAGCGAATGGGAAAAAGTAAAGCAAATCTTATCTATAAAGAAAATGGAGAGGTAGATAGGGCCAAAAGTAGGCGTGTAGAGATTAAATTTAAATTAAAAAGATGAAGAAGCACTTAATAAAAATCAAGCAAACTTTGGAGTAAAATATGAATGAAAAATATTATCCTAAAGAATTAGAAATTATTAAAGAACACATGTCACAATTTAATTACTATGACAGATATATTTCAAAAAGATTTTTAAAACATTGTTGGAAAAATGAACTTTTAAATATTGATAACTTAGAAAAAGTATTAATAAATAGTAGTAAAAATATTAGATAATACAGATTTTATAAAAACTTAAAATAGAGAATTCTGCAAATCTTGAGAAAAGACATCTGTATTTATTTCTATTATTTTTAATAAGTTTTTTGAAAAAAATATTAGTGAAAAATAAATTAAAAATTTAGAAAATTTTCAAGACAAATTCTTAAAAATAAAATAAACTATGAAATTAACTTTAATCAATTTGAGAGAAATCTTTATAACTTTTTAAGGATGATAATTATAAAAATAAAGGTTTAGAAATTTTTATATGAAAAATTAAATAGTTATTTTTAAAGAAGATAAAGATGAAATTTTTAAGATTTTTGTAAAGATTATTATATTTTAGTAGATTCTTTTTCATTAAGAAAGTTATTATTTAGGTATTTAAAAGAAAATCAACAAAAATAAGTATAAAAAGTTTTGAAACTATAAAAAGTATTTTTGAAAATATAATAAAACTCATCGTTTGTATTAGTATAATTTTTCAAAAAGAACAGCAAGTTATATGAAAGGGGCTGTGCAAATTAAATAGTTGAGTTCTCAAAGAAAAAGATGCTAAAAACATGTAGTTTAGCATCTTTTAATTTAAAAAGTATATTACATAAATTTTTGGAAATTTTCTCCAAAATTTAATATAATATACTTATGTCAAATTCAACTAATACTAACAGATTTTTAAGTTTTTCAACCTAAACTTTTTACATTAATAAAGATATTGATAAAGATGATCCTGTTAGACTACTTAGCGCCATTCTGGAGGAAATGGATTTTTCAATTTAATGCAAGTATTTCCTAACAAAAACTAAGGTGCATCCTGTTAATATGTTTGCATGTAATTATCTATGCTTATTCAAGAGGATATATTCTACTAGAGGTATTGAGTATCTTTGTAAAGATAGCCAAAGAGCTCAATATTTATTAAATCCACTAACATACCTGATTATTCAATCATTGCGCGCTTTCTTTCAAAAAGCTACCGATGTTATCCATGAGTTGTTCACTCAATTTGTAGATAAACTTTTTAAAATTAAGTGAAATTTCTACTGAAACTATTTACATTGATGGTACTAAAATAGAAGCTTATGCTAATAAATATAGTTTTGTCTGGAAGAAATCCACTTTAAAAATATAAAAGAAAGACTTGAAGAGAATATATTAGAATTAATTGATGAATTCAACGAATACTTTAATAAAGATTTGGATAATATTTTTGATGTTTTTCATATTTTAAAAAAATTTAAAAATTCAAAAGGTTCGAGGCAGAGGTAAAAAAGAAAAAAAGAACAAATATTGTTAGAAAAGCAGAATCATCATATTGAAAGATTTAAAAAAATACACTAACTATTTAGAGATTTTAGGTGAAAGAAATAGTTTTTCAAAAACAGATAATGATGCGACATTTATGAGAATGAAAGAAGATTACATGCGCAACGGTCAATTAAAAGCCTGGATATAATCTTCAAATTGAGTTATTAGCGAATATATAGCTTCTTATGAAATTTTTCATAATCCTTCAGACTCTAAAACTTTAATTCCATTTCTTGACAAAAATTAAGTCTCAAAAATATTGAAATTATAAATGTTGTAGCTGATGCTGGCTATGAAAGTTTTCCTAACTATGAGTATTTAGAAACAATAATTATGTATCATATATAAACCAATATATTATGAGAAATCAAAGACAAGAAAAGTATAAAAAGATTTGAATAGAGTAGAGAATTTAGATTATGATGAAAGAGAAAAATAGACTGTTTAGGAAAGATGGATTAGAATTAGAGTTTCTACTATTCAAAAGATAAAAAGTCAATATATTTTAAAAATCCAGAAACAGAAAAAGAAAGTCAGATATAATTATAAATTCAGAAAATTATCAAAAAGAATCAAAAAGATAATATAGAAAGTGAATTTGAAAAGCAATTAAGAATGAATAGAAGTATTCAAGTAGAAGGAGCTTTTGCAGTATTAAAAAGAAGATATGAAATTGCTGAAATTAAAAGTTAGAGGAAAAGAGAGCAAAAGAGAGAAATAGGACTATTTTTGTATAGCCTATAATTTTAATAGATATCTTGCAAAAATTAATTAGAAAAAGCAAGGGAGTAATATTGCATCCATTAAAAATAGCTTAGAAAATAATGGACTGTGTTAAGTTCTGCCCAAAAATCAAAATAAAACTTGAAATAAGATAGAATCTAAAAGATTTCTATATGTAAGAAAAAGGGCATGTCACAAATTAATGATAAAAATCATCAATTTGCAACAGCCCTTTTCCTATAGAGATGGAGAAGATAAAATAGTAAATTTAAACATGTAAAATTTATGGAATACGAAATAATTTTTGATAAGGGGGAGCAATGCAATTGGAAGAACTAGCAGTATCAAAAATTTAGTTTCAACAATTAAAGAATATAGAAGAATTTTTGTAAAGAAAAAGTTCTTAAATTTAGTAATTATTGGTTCAGTAGCTTAGTAAAGGTTTGAAATGAAAAAGAAATATAGATTTAGATTGTATAATCATATATGATAATTTAGATAAAATAGAGGGAAGTCCATTTTTAAATCCCTAATGAAGTAGTAAAAGAAAGTGTATTATCAAAAACAATTATCAAAAACAGTTGACTTGTTTGCAACAAAAATTAATGATAAATGATGTAAAAGTTTCTCTTGATTTTTATTGATACAATTATTTGAAAATATGATAAATTCAGGATTTAAACAAAAATGAGGTATTATTAAGAAAATTAACAGATGCTGAAGAATACCCATATAATGATTACTATAATCTCAAGGGTGAAAAGTACATTTAGGAGAAAGTAAAGAAAAAGATGAGTACAATATGTATATACTACCAAAAATATCTAAAAATTGATGGAGACTTTTTATGGAGTACTCCATAATAAGTTTATTCATAATCCAAATTTTAAAGTTGTTTTTAATAAAGAAATATTAAGTTTACATCAAGAAATATTATTGAAACACTAAGGAATTCCTATAGAAAGGAAGAAAAATACAAGAAAAATCTATAAGAAAATTGGGAGCGTTTTTCAAAGAAAGTAGACAATTTATCTATAAAATATTCAATGTAGAAACAAAAGAAAAAGAATTTTATCAACAGGAGTTAATGGATTTATAGGTCAGTAGTATAGGAAAAGAATTAATGAAAGACTTTTAAAGTTATAGGGTTTAGATATAGTTGATAATAATGAAAAATGAATAAATTTTATTTGGGGATATTAGAAATAGGAATTTAATAGAGGAAATCTTTTCACAAAATAAATAGATATAGTTATTCATTTAGGTGCTGAAAAAGCATTAATTAAATGTGAGAATAATAGAAAAGAAAGTTATGAAATTAATTATCAAGCTACAATGAATTTGTATAAATTATCTAAAAAGTATCAAGCAAAGTTTATATTTATTTCAAGTGATCAAGTATTTGATGGAAAGTTAGAAACTACCAAGAAGATAGCTTCGTTCTCCTATAAATTATTATGGTGAATTAAAATTACAGTAGAAAATGATTTATTGAAAGAAAAAGATAAAAATATAACAATCTGTAGAACTGCACTGATTTTGGAAAAATTCCAGAAAATCAAAGAGAAATTTTTGATAGTGTCATGATAAATTACTAGTTCATGATTTATTATAGACCATATTATATATAAGCTTAAAAGTAGGAAAAGATACTCACCTCAAAATGAATCATATGAGTCCAACATCAGTCGAATTAATCTATAGACAACAAAAAGTTATTAATAAAACATAAGTGGTATTTTTACATTGTTGTGGTGGAGAAAGAATAAGTAGATATGAGTTTGGCTTAAAAATTGCTAAGTTTTATAATTTGATAGTCAATATATTTCAGAAGATTCAAATGATCCTTTAAGACCAAAAGATGTCTTTAAATATAGAAGAAAGTCAAAAATTAGGTTTTATATTTGACAACATAGAAGAAATGTTAAAAACTTTAGGAGAATTTTATGGAAATTCAAAAATAATATCTATTAATTAAATCAGAAAGTCGAGTTTTGAAGAAAAATATTAAACAGTGAATATTTTCAAAGTAAGCTAGTATATAGAATAACAGATAAGCTTGGAGAAGATTTAAAATCACATTTAATGGAGATATATTTTAATTGATGAAAAATAATATGCTAATATAGATGATAAAAATTAACAGAAGGCAGGCTTTTTATATGTTGAGAATGATAGCTGATAGGTATATAGTTTGTAATGAAGGTATAGGATTCATCTCAGGACTTGTTTATCATAAAGGAAAAGCTTTTTTTAATAGGAGATACAAAGTCTCGGAAATCTTTTTATGTATTAAAAGAAAATAATATAGAAGTCTTAGGAGATGATCATACAATTATTTTTAAATAATTACATAATGGGGAATTCAAAAAGTAGAGTAAGAGATAATGATGGAGAGCATTATCGAAGATACCTCCATATTAAATATTTAAATAATTATCTTGTATTTGATATCAATATTAATGGAAAGAAACTTCAGAAAATAAGCTTCGAGGATTATATAAAAAATCTTTAGATTTTAAACCTGTATTAAAAATACTCTATATTGTGGCATAGAAACTGAGAGTCAAAATATAGATAGAGAAATCATAGAAAAATTATAGAAAAGATATTTAAATTTTTAAAAATGCTGAAAAATTATAAAGATAAATGGAAATTACTTGAGGATAATAAGAGTGTGACATATGGAAATTAATACAATAGGACTTTATTAACTTTTTATACTATTAATATTCTTAATCTTTAGTTGGAATATATGGATAATATCTATAATATCAACTCTATTCCTTTGCTTTTGACTAATAGTTTAAATATTGAAGAAGTAATGTTTTGAAACATACTCATCCTTTTAAGAATTTTGGGGAAACTGGTTTTCTACTTTTTATACTCTCATCCATTTTTGAAAAGATTATGGAAAAAGAGTGGAGCATCAGTAATTATAGCTAAACTTTTAGCAAGTAAAATAGAAGAAAAAGAGCTATATTGATTATACTTATTATTACTTTATTTTGTCTTATGGTAGAATAAATATTTTTGTAATAGTCATACCCTATATGCCTTTTTATTTTCAAAACATTAACATACCAAAAAGAAGTTTGCCCAGGATTGATATTAGCAATCCCAGCCTCAATAACTATGGTAGTTTTTCCTGGGACACCTCGATCTCAAAAATACAATCTCCAACTAAATATTTTTGGGAACAACTATTTATTCAGCACACTTATAGGAATATTAATATCTATTTTTATCTGTGACTATTATTTTTATAGTTATGTTATAAAAATTAAAGAAAACAGATAAAAATTTTATATTAGATGAAGGTGAAAAACAGGAGAACATAGAGAAAAATACAAAATTAGAAATACCTGGCCCATACACCTCTATTGACATTATTAGTAATCAACTATTGTTTAATTAATATAGTTGCTATGAAATCATCAAATTTTGCTCATGTATAGAATAAGTATTTCAACTATGAGCAGCGTTATTTTTAGAAAAATCTTAATATAAAGAAAGATTTTGGAAATAGGAATAAAAATGGATAGAAGTTCTTTTATGACAGCATCTATAATTTCATTTGGAGGAGTAGTATCAAAAACAACAGCTTTTTAAAAAGTATAGTTGACTGGACAATTAAAAATAAAAGCAAGTCCTCTTACATCAATGTTTATAGTTATTAACATAATTTGTATGATAACAGCTCATCAGTGGGAGGGTTACACTTATTTAGAAAAACTTTAGCTTAGAATTGCTTAAAACAGTGAATACCAGTAGAAGTTTTACATAGAATGCTAGCTACTAGCATCTTTCAGTTTAGATGCTATGCCTTTTTGCATCAGGAATCAATAGTAGTAAATACAATAGCAAAAACTAAATTAAAAGATACATATAAGTATATCTTGTTTCACAATGTATAATTCCAACAGTCATCAGTATGAGTAGCTTATGTATTCTTTTAAAAAATTAATTAATCTTTAATAAAGAGGGCTGCTGTAAAATTTTGCAACAACTCTTTTATATTTTTATATTGAAACATAATAAAAATTTATAAAATTTATTTTAAAATTTTTGTTGACAAAGTTTATTTTAAATGTTAGTATAACTGATGTCAATGAGACAAGAACATTAGCAACAGAATAGAGAAAAAGACAAAAAGCAACCATAAATTTGGTATAAATTAAAACAGCAAAATTGAGCTTATTAAAAAGATTGAACGAAGAGTTTGATCCTGGCTCAGGATGAACGCTGACAGAATGCTTTAACTACATGCAAGTCTCACTGAACTTCGGGTTTGGGTGGCGGACGGTGAGTAACGTAAAGAACTTGCCTCACAGTTAGACAACATTTGGAAACGAATGCTAACACCTGATATTATGATTTTAGGGCATCCTAAGATTATGAAAGCTATGCGCTGTGAGAGAGCTTTGCGTCCCATTAGCTAGTTGGAGAGGTAACGGCTCACCAAGGCGATGATGGGTAGCCGGCCTGAGAGGGTGAACGGCCACAAGGGGACTGAGACACGGCCTTACTCCTACGGGAGGCAGCAGTGAATATTGACACGGACCAAAAGTCTGATCCAGCACCCTGTGTCACGATGACGTTTTTCGAATGTAAAGTGCTTTCAGTTGAAGAAGACGACGGTACCAACAGAAGAAGCGACGGCTCAACACGTGCCAGCAGCCGCGGTAATACGTCAGGTCGCAAGTGTTATCCGATTTATTGGGCGTAAAGCGCGTCTAGGTGGTTATGTAAGTCTGATGTGAAAATGCAGGGCTCAACTCTGTATTGCGTTGGAAACTGCATGACTAGAGTACTGGAGAGGTAAGCGGAACTACAAGTGTAGAGGTGAAATTCGTAGATATTTGTAGGAATGCCGATGGGGAAGCCAGCTTACTGACAGATACTGACGCCAAAGCGCGAAAGCGTGGGCAGCAAACAGGATTAGATACCCCTGGTAGTCCACGCCGTAAAACGATGATTACTAGGTGTTGGGGTCGAACTCAGCGCCCAAGCTAACGCGATAAGTAATCCGCCTGGGGAGTACGTACGCAAGCATGAAACTCAAAGGAATTGACGGGTACCCGCACAAGCGGTGGAGCATGTGGTTTAATTCGACGCAACGCGAGGAACCTCACCAGCGTTTGACATCTTAGGAATGAGACAGAGATGTTTCAGTGTCACTTTCGGTGAAACCTAAAGACAGGTGGTGCATGGCTGTCGTCAGCTCGTGTCGTGAGATGTTGGGTTAAGTCCCGCAACGAGCGCAACCCCTTCGTATGTTACCATCATTAGTTGGGGACTCATGCGATACCGCCTACGATGAGTAGGAGGAAGGTGGGATGACGTCAAGTCATCATGCCCCTTATACGCTGGGCTACACACGTGCTACAATGGGTAGTACAGAGAGTCGCAAAGCCGCGAGGTGGAGCTTAATCTCAGAAAAACTATTCTTAGTTCGGATTGTACCTGCAACCGAGTACATGAAGTTGAATCGCTAGCAATCGCGAATCAGCAATGTCGCGGTAACATGTTCTCGGGTCTTGTACACACCGCCCGTCACACCACGAGAGTTGGTTGCACCTGAAGTAGCAGGCCCAACCGCAAGGAGGGATGCTCCGAGGTGTGATTAGCGATTGGGGTGAAGTCGTAACAAGGTATCCGTACGGGAACGTGCGGATGGATCACCTCTTTCTAAGGAGTATATGTCTTTCTATTCTATTGGTAATGTTCTTAGAACATTGCACTGAACATTGGAAACTATATAGTAGAACAAACAAGAAAACAAAATTAACTCTAACAATTTCTTAGAGTTAGCTGTCAAAAATAGGTTAGTAACAATTAGGGGCACACAAAGGATGCCTAGGTAGTAAGAGCCGATGAAGGACGTGGTAAGCCGCGATAAGCCCAGATAAGTTGCAATCGAACGTAAGAGTCTAGGATTTTCCGAATGGAGCAATCTATTAAGATGGAGTCTTAATACGAAAGAGGGAACCGCGTGAACTGAAACATCTAAGCACGCGAGGAAAAAGAAAGTAAAAACGATACCCAAAGTAGCGGGCGAGCGAAATGGGTCGCTTCAAACCTTAAATATGTCGAAGGATACAGCTGTTGTATTTAGAGTTGAGGGACAGAGTAGGAAGAACTGTAAGATATTCAATATAGTGTATTGATGAATTGGAATTGTCTGAAAGGCGAACTGTAGAAGGTGAAAGTCCTGAAAGCAAATCCTTACACATATAACTCTGCTCCCAAGTAACATGGAACACGAGGAATTCTGTGTGAATCTGTGAGGACCATATCTCATAAGGCTAAATACTCTTACTAACCGATAGCGCATAGTACCGTGAGGGAAAGGTGAAAAGAACCCCGGAGGGAGGAAATAGAACCCGAAATTAAAGTGCTTACAAGCGGTCAGAGCCAGTGATGGTGATGGCGTGCCTTGGAGAATGATCCTGCGAGTTACGTTAAAACGGCGAGGTTAAGTATAACGGAGCCGAAGGAAAACCAAGTCTTAATAGGGCGATTTAGTCGTTTGGCGTAGACGCGAAACCTCGGTGATTCAAAACCTGTCCAGATGAAGCTGTGGTAAGACACAGTGGAGGTCCTAACCCACCGCCGTTGAAAAGTTGGGGGATGAGGTAGGTTTAGGGGTGAAAAGCCAATCGAACCAGGAGATAGCTCGTTCTCTCCGAAATGCATCTAGGTGCAGCCTTGAGTGTTCAATTATGGGGGTAGAGCACTGAATGATCTAGGGGGCGTGGCTGTTTACTGAAATCAATCAAACTCCGAATACCATAATCTAGAGCTCAGGAGTGAGACTATGGGAGTTAACTCCATTGTCGAAAGGGAAACAACCCAGACCACCAGCCAAGGTACCCCTAATTATAACTAAGTGGAAAAGGAGGTGAGATTCACAAACAACTAGGAGGTTGGCTTAGAAGCAGCCATACCTTTAAAGAGTGCGTATAGCTCACTCAGTCGAGAGTCTCTGCGCCGACAATGTAACGGGGCTAAGTTATAAACTGAAGCTGTGGAATCCGTAAGATTGGTAGAGAGCGTTCTCTAGGCTGCTGAAGGAGAAGGGCAACCGACCTGGAGGTATCAGAAGTGAGAATGCAGGAATAAGTAGCGAGAAAGGGGGCGAGAATCCCCCTCGCCGGAAGACCAAGGTTTTCAGGGTAAAGCTTTGTCTTCTGAGTAAGCCGTACCCTAAGCCCAGGCTATGATGCGTAGGCGAATGGAAAACAGATTAATATTTGTGCCAGTCATATATTGTGATGGAGGGACGCAGAAGGGTATGCGCGCGGACGAACGGAAGTGTCCCTAGAAGTATGTAGGATGACTTGATAGGTAAATCCATTGAGTTATATCTGAGGTATGATATACAGTCGTAAGATGAATGTGCAAATCCCACGCTGCCAAGAAAAGCTTCTAACGTTAATATTTGACTGCCCGTACTGTAAACCGACACAGGTGGTCAGGATGAGAAATCTAAGTCGGACAGGCTAACTCTCGTTAAGGAACTCTGCAAAACAACTCGTAACTCCGGGGAGAAGAGGAGCCCTGAAGTTAGTATCCGCGTTACAGCACTCGAGGGTCGCAGTGAAGAGGCTCAAGCAACTGTTTAACAAAAACACAGGTCTATGCTAAGCTGGAAGGCGATGTATATGGGCTGACACCTGCCCAGTGCTGGAAGGTTAAGAGGAGGAGGAGAGCCCTGAATTGAAGTCCCAGTGAACGGCGGTCGTAACTATAAACGGTCACAGTAGCGAAATTCTTGTCGGGTAAGTTCCGACCCTGCACGAATGGTGTAATGATTTGAGCGCCGTCTTGACGGGAGGCCTGGGAAATTGTATTACCGGTGAAGATACCGGTTACCTACAGTAGGACGGAAAGACCCCATGGAGCTTTACTCGTAGCTTTGGTATTGCGTTTTGGCATTGCGTATAGGATAGTTGGGAGACTGATGATGATATGGCGCTAGCTGTATCGGGAGTCATCGGTGGAATACCAACCATTCACGCTGAAATTTAATCTGTGGTTTGTAGCCACGGAGACAGTGCTAGGTGGGCAGTTTGACTCAGGGCGGTCGCCTCGAAAGAGTAACGGAGGCGTTCAAAGGTTCTCTCAGGTTGGATGGAAATCAACCATAGAGTGCAATGGCATAAGAGAGCTTTGATCGCAAGACTGACGGGTCGAGCAGATGCGAAAGCAGGACACAGTGATCCGGCGATTCCGAATGGAAGGGTCGTCGCTCAACGGATAAAAGCTACCCTGGGGATAACAGGCTGATCCTCACCGAGAGTCCATATCGACGGTAGGGTCGGCACCTCGATGTCGGGCTCATCGCATCCTGGGCTGGAGAAGGTCTCACGGTTGGGCTGTTCGCCCATTAAAGCGGTACGTGAGCTGGGTTCAGAACGTCGAGACAGTCTCGATCCCTCATCCACTGTAGGCGTTAGAATATTGAGAAGACCCGTCCTCAGTACGAGAGCGACCGATGGACAAACCTCGATGTACCAGTTGTCACGCCAGTGGCACAGCTGGGTAGTCACGTTTGGAATAGATAACCGCTGAAAGCATCTAAGGGAAACTAACTTCAAGATAAGTATTTTTCAAGATACCTTCGAGCCCTAGGAGGTTGATATGGTTGGGGGTGGGCAGCAATGCATTTAGCTGACCAATACTAATTATCAAAGCTTTTTAATCTAAGTTTGAGCTTTACTATATAGTTTTAGGCAGTTCAGACTTGCACATAATAAAATTTATGTGATACAATATATATGTTGGTAGAGAAGCATGGGGGTACACCTAGTTACATTCCGAACTCAGAAGGTAAGCCCACATACGCTGATGGTACTTGGCTGGAAGCGGGCCTGGGAGAGTATGGATTTGCTGTTCATCAACAAGAGAGAAGCTAATGTTTTCTCTCTTTGTTTTTGAGCAAAATATATATGTTATTTCTCTATTATGTGATATAATTAAAAGAATGAATAAAAGGAAGTGAATAATGGAACAATTAGAAAATTAAAAGAATTTAGGAATTAGGGCTTGGTGAAAAGGGTATTAAAGGTATTATCAAAAAGGGAGATGAATCTCCCACACCTATACAAAAATTAACAATACCAGCACTTTTAAAAATGATAAAGATATAATAGGACAAGACAGACTGGAACAGGTAAAAACTGCTTTTTTTCTTTACCTATAATAGAAAACTTTGAAACTTCAGATCATCATATACAAGCAATAGTTTTAACTCCAACAAGAGAATTAGCTTTACAAGTAGCTGAGGAAATGAATAGTTTAAGTACAAGCAAAAATGAAAGGTAATCCCTGTCTATGGTGGACAATCTATAGATATACAAAGAAAAACTTATAAAAACAGGAGTAGATGTTGTTGTTGGAACTCCAGGAAGAGTTATAGACTTAATTGAAAGAAAATCATTAAAGCTAAAACTCATTAAAATATTTCGTTTTAGATGAAGCAGATGATGCTTAATATGGATTTATTGAAGATATCGAAAAGATCTAACATTTACAAATGATGATAAAGAGAATGTTATTTTTCTCTGCAACTATGCCACCAGAAAATAATGAAAATTGCAAAACTCATATGAAAGAGTAAGAAGTGTTAGCAGTAAAGAGTAGAGAATTGACAAACAGATTTAACTGAACAAATATATTTTGAAGTTAATGAAAGAGATAAATTTGAAGCTTTATGTAGATAAAGACTTAATAAAGGAATTCTATGGAATAATCTTCGTAGAACTAAAAACAGATGTAAATGAAATAGTAGGAAGATTAAATGACAGAGGTTATGATGCTGAAGGTCTGCATGGAGATATAGGACAAAAACTACAGGGGAAGTAACTTTAAAAAGATTTAAAACTAAGAAAATAAATATTCTTGTTGCAACTGACGTTGTCTAGAGGAATAGATATAAACGATCTTAGGCCATGTTATAAAACTATGCTGTCCTCAAGAAGTTGAAAGTTATGTTCATAGAATAGGAAGAACAGGTCGTGCTGGAAAAGAAGGTACTGCTATAACTTTTATAACTCCTCAAGAATATAGAAGACTTTACAAACTACAAAAAGGCTGTTAAAAAGAAATTAGAAAAGAAAGTTTCTACCTGATGTAAAAGATGTTATTCAAGCTAAAAAGTTTAGAATAATAGATGACATAGGGCAAATTTTAATAGATAATGACTATGATAAATTTAAAAATTAGCTAAAGATTTATTAAATATGGAAGAAGCAGAAAATAGAAGTTGCCTCTTTATTAAAAACTAACATATAGTGATGTTTTTAGATGAAAGCACTATAATGAACATTCTCCAGTTAAGATGGAAGATACTGGTAAAAACAAGACTTTTCATTGCTATGGGTAGAAAAGATGGAATGACTCCATTAGTTGATTTCATTGTTAAAAAAGGCTAAAGGTAAAAACAAGCTTATATAAAAATGCAGAAGTCTATGATGCCTTTTCTTCGTTTCAGTTGCATTTAAAGAAGCTGAAATAATAATTGAAGCTTTTGCGAAATTAGAAAAGGTAAAAACCATTGATAGAAAAAGCAAAATCTAAGAAATAATTTAAGGATTGAGATATGAATAAATACAATTTTTACTGAAAACAGATAAGACAATTTTAAAAGATTAGTAGATGAAAAGGAAGAAGAGTATTTAAGTAGAGCTAAGATTTATTTGAAAAGGATATTTTATTAAAAGCTGATTTGGGAACTTTAAGAGTTTACAAGCTACTATAAGTATCTTTTCAAGATTGCTTTTGAAACAGCAGGTTTAGTGAGAAAAACAGATATCAGAAAGGGAGATACCCCTATTTTGTAAGGCTCATGTATTTAGAAGATAATCAAAAAACTGTATCTAAAAATGAAAGATGATACATTTGAAGATATAATTGAAAAATATGTTGAGATGAATATGATGCAACCCTTTCTATGAGAGGGAATGGTAGAGCCACTAGAATATGGCTGATTTTCTTACTAATTAAAAAGACTTGGAAAAATGTGATTGGAAAAATATAGATAAAGAAGATTATCTCATCAGCAATGAAAAAGAAGTATAATAAACCTTTAGAACTAAGAACTCTACTGGGAGATAATCTCAACAGATGATATTAATAATAGAGATTATATATATCAAATATAAATCAATCATATAGTTATGAAAAATATGACTAATTATGATGCTAATAATTTAGATGAAGAAACTGAATTAAAAGAAAAAACTCTAAGAAGTAGGAGGTTTAAATGAAAAATTAATAGCTATAGTATCAATAGTAATTATAATTTTAGCAGGTACAACTGCTTACCAACTTAGCAAAAAGATAAATATAATTTAGTTTTAGAAATAGATAAGGATAAACCATTAAAGGAATCTTTATCAACTTTACCTGTGTCTCAATAATCCATTTTTTTAAACTTTATTTAAAGTTTAGAAACAGTGGTAGAAATATAAAGGCAGGAAGCTATGAATTAAGAGGAAAAATACAATATAGTAGAGCTTGTATCTATGCTTTGAAAGTGGTAAACTAAGGTATTTAAATTTACTATTATAGAAGGAAGTACAGTAAAATGTTATAGATAAATTAGTTGCTAATGGAAAGGGAACTAGAGAAAATTATATCAAGGCATTCAAAGAAATAGATTTCCCTATCCAACTCCTGAGGGAAATTTTCGAAGGATACTTATATCCTGAAACATATTTTTATACCAGAATCTTATGATGAAAAAGAAAAGTACTGAATATATTCTCTAAAGGAATTTTTAAAGAGATTCCTGGTTGAAAAATATACTGATAAAGAAGAATTTTATCAAAATTAATAATGGCTTTATACTTGAAAGAGAAGCAGCCTTAGATAGTGAAAAACCCTCTAATGGCCTCAGTTTTCTATAATAGAATAGCTAAGAATATGACTTTATCAGCAGACTCAATCAGAACTTTGTATTAATTATGAAAAGAAAAGAATATATTATAAGGATTTAGAAGTGCACTTCCATATAATACGTATATAAAGGCTTACCACCCACCTATCTGTAATCCAACCGTAAGCTCTAGTAGATGCAGCTTATAACCCAGCTGATACTGAATTTTTATTCTTTGTTACAAAAGGTGGGGGAGCACACTCTTTAGTAAAACTTATAAAGAACACTTAGATTTTCATAATAACAACTTATATTTTGATATATTAGCACAGTCTCATTGCTAGCTAATTTCCATTTTCTTTGAGAGAAAAAGATTTTTAGATTATATTTATAACGATTATTGTTAGCCTATAATGTTTCCAGAGCTCCACAAAGGCTCTCTCAACATTATAGGACGTCGCAGTAACTGTTAAAAGATATAATAATTTACTTCAAAGAAAATTATGATAATTAAATTATAATGTAATTTTAATTATTTTTGAAAATCAAATAGGATGAAAGAGGGGCTATGGAATTATTTTAGAGAAATATACAAAAACTTAATGAAGAATATAATCTAATTGAAAAACAACGATACTATAGTAGTAGGTTTTTCAGGATCACCTGACTCGTAGTGGAAAATGTTAAAGAAATTACAAGATTTTTAAATTTAAAATTTATCTCAGTGCATATAAATCATCTTTAAGAGGGGAAGATGTTGACGCAGATGAAAGTTTTTCTTATGACTATGCCAAGAGAAAACAACTTAGAAATTTTTGTAAAAAGAATTCCAGTCAAAGAAATTGCTAAGAAAAGATAGGGAAAACTCTTGAAGAGGTTGGTAGAGAAGAAAGATATAATCCGAAATATATAATCAAAAGTTGGAGCTATTAAGATAGCAACAGCCTGCACAAGATGACCAACAGAGACTTTTTATTTAGATTAGTAAGAGGAACATCTTTACAAGGCTTAGAGGATTAAGTCAAAGTATCAATAATATTATAAGACCTATTTCAGAAATATATAAAAAGATATACTTGAATACTTGAATAAAAACATAAATTCAATAAAAATAGACAAGACGAACTTTGAAAATGAATTTACTAGAAATAGTATAAGGTTGGATTTAATTCCCTTTTATTGAAAAAGATATAACATCAAATTTAAAGATAAACTAATTGAAGAAATAAGAGAAAAATAACATTTTTAGATCTAAGTGAATATGTAGATGAAGAAAAATAGATTAACTTTTAGAAAAATAAAGACTTTATCTCTTTTTGAAAGAAAAATTTGCTAGTTCATGAATATATATAAAAATAAATAGAAACAAAATAGACTGAGATAAACAGTCTAATAAAAAGTGATGGTACATAGATTTGGACTAAATTATAGAATTGTAAAAGGACTACCATCATTTATATATAGAAAAAGGAAGAAGAGACTTTCTGTTTAAAATGAAATTCTTCAATCAAAAATTCCAAGTGAAACTTATTTCGATAAGTATAAAAATAAAGGTAGAATTGCTGAAAATAAAGAGAAAAACAAAGTATAAAAATCAGTACCTACTATATGCTATGAACAATGATATAATAGAGATTAGTAGTAGAAAGGAAGGAGATAGAATTTTAGATGAGAATCATTCTACCAAAAGAAGTTTTTACTAATCAGAAAGTTCCTAGAGATGGGATGGAAGAATTCTCTATTTCTCTATAAGAATAATATATTTTGATATATGGTATTAGCGTATGTCTTAAAGAAAAACGAAAAAATATAAATGAACTTAGACAAGTTTTAACTCACAGTGGAGTATGAATGAAGGATAATGATGTTTGAAGATGAAGATTTCAAAATGACTACAAGTTCCTGAAAAACTCAAGCAAAAATAAAATAAATGAAGAAGAAAAATAAAATGAAGAAGATAAGAAAGAAGAGGAAGAAGAGCCAAAACAAGAAGAACCAAAACCTGAAGAAAAAATTCTGAAAAGAAGAAGATAAAAAGAAAAATAAACAAGAAGAAAAGAAGGAAGAAAAAGTATAATAACAACAAAAGAGAAGAAGAAAGAAAAGAGAGTTGGAAAAGGTTGTAAGAGTAAACTTAATTTAAAGAGGTTTATTAATGTTAGTCTTTATTATAACTCCTTTTGTTGCTGTCAAAAATAATGGAAGAAAGTAAAACTCAAGATTATGTTGATATATCTTATTCAGATTTTTATAAAAATATTGAAAGTAAAAAGATAGGGTGAAGTTGAAGAAAAAGATGGCTATGTCTCATGGTTACAAGGCAAATGAAACAAAACACCTTGATAATAAATCAAATAGTCAAAAATCAAATTAGGTTTTTGATAGTAAAACTGAGTTCAAGGACTTAAAGCAAGACTTATACACAACAGATTAGGTAGAAGACAGTAACTTAGTGGTTGTTATCAAAGAAAATGGTGCCTTTTACACATCACTGAACCACTCAACCATCAGCTTTTAGCATAGTTCTTTTCGCTATTACCTTATGTAATAATGATAGGACTACTAGTATTCGCGATGAAGGAATGGGTAAAGGTAGTGGTGAGTGACCACATATTCAATATGTAAATCTAAGGCAAAAGAAAATGAGAAGATATTTCTGATGTAACTTTTTGCTGATGGTCAGGTATTGATGAAGCAAAAACAAGAATTAAAAGAAGTTGTTGATTTTTAAAAGAACCTCGAAAATTTATAGAAAATTGGAGCAAAAATTCTAAAGGAGTTCTTCTTTTAGAGAACCAGGAACAGGTAAAACTTTACTTTGCAAAGGCAGTAGCTGGAGAAGCTAAAGTTCCTTTCTTTAGTATGTCATGATCTGAGTTCGTAGAAATGTTCGTTGGAGTTGAGCTCAAGAGTTAGAGATTTATTGATAAAAGCGAGAAAAATGCCCCTTGTATAGTATCTTTATAGATGAAATAGATGCTGTAGAAAAAGAGGTACAGGACAAGGTGGAGGAAATGATGAAAGAGAACAACTTAAAACCAACTTCGTTGAAATGGACGGGTTTGGCACTGATGAAACTATAATAGTTTTTAGCAGCAACAAACAGAGCTGATGTACTAGATAAGGCTTTAAAAAGACCTGAAGATTTGATAGACAGGTTGTTGTTGATATGCCTGATATAAAGGGTAGAGAAGAAATATTAAAAGTCCATGCCAAAAAATAAAAGTTTGCTCTAGATGTAGACTTCAAAATTATTGCTAAGAAAAACAGCTGAATGGCATGAGCTGACTTGGCTAATATACTAAACGAAGGAGCTATCTTAGCAGCAAGAGCAGGAAGAATCTGAAAATAACTATGGCTGACTGAAGAAGCATCTGAAAAAGTTCAAATGTAATTCGAAAAAGATCAAAAGTTGTTTCAGATACAGATATAGTAGCTTATCATGAATCAGGACATGCTATTGTAAACTTTTGTTGTAGGTGGAGAAGATAAAGTCTCACAAAATAACTATGATTCCAAGAGGACAAGCTAGGAGGATATACATTATCACTCCAGCAGAACAAAAATTAGTATACTCTAAGAAGTATTTTGTGGATGAAATGATATATTCTTTGGAGGAAGAGCTGCTGAAGAAATTATTTTGGTAAGGATAATATAACTCTGGAGCAAGCAATGATATAAAGTTGCAACAGGAATGGCTCAACAAATGGTAACAAAAATTAGGTATGAGGAGAAATGCACTATTTTACTCAGATGGAACAAGAGAAGGAGATATGTTCCAAAGCAAATATTATTCTGAAGAAACAGGAAGAAATTGATGATGAAATTAGAAGTATAATCAATGAAAGATACCAAAAAGCATTAAGTATTTTGAATGAAAAATAGAGATAAATTGAAGAAGTTACAAGAATACTACTTTTGAAAAGAAAACTATTATGGGAGATGAATTTAGCTAATGAGAAAACGAACATATTTAAAATATTGACATATTTAAATATTTTTGTTAGAATAACTGGCACTTAAGTCGGTTTCTACAACCAGCCTATGTATTACTTAGCTTAGATATTAAATATTAGGAGGAATGAAATGAGAACAAAGGCAGAAATTATTAAAGAATTTGAATCAGAAGCAGATACTGGATCACTGAGGTCTAAAGCAGTTTCACTCACTGATTAATCACAGAACACTTAAGAGCACGAAAGATTTTCACCAAGATTAGATTACTTTAAATGCAGGGCAAAGAAAAAGATTACTTGCTTACCTAACTAAGAAAGATCTTGAAGGATACAGAGTTTAATAGGCTAAATAGGGTATCGAAAATAGTATCTATTACATGGGGATAAGAAATTTATCTCTATTTTTCATTTTAATTAATAAGAAAAATAGAATGTTGGAAATTAAATCAATCTAGTATAAGTGTACGATGAATGATTTTAGATCAAAATTAAAGAGTGAGCTGAGAATATGATATGCCTGATTGAAGGACTTTCGGAAACACTGCGTGAACTTGTCAGCGAGTTTTTAGCAGATGAATTTCTGAAGCACTTAGCAATTTATTGCTTAGAGTCTATGGCGGAACGTTAATTTTTATCAAGAAATCACCAGTAACGAATGTAATTTACACGTCTCACGACTTATAAGAGGGTGAAATTTATGAAGTTGTACTTATAATATTTTTATTGAGTTCAGTTTTAATCTTTTGCAGAAGGTACTACAAGGAAGAGTATTTATCTGGAAAAATTATAGAACTTGTATCTGAAGAGAACTCAGATGAAGAGAGGTGTAGCAACTGCACAAAAAGTCTAATGTAAACTTTACCAGGTGTACATAGGGAGAAGTTGGTGAAATAGACTTCCAGCGTTACAGCCAAAGAACAGTAATATGATGATAAGGTATACAGATAGAGTTAGAAGCCAAAAGTCTCTTGATGACTATGGAAAGATAGATGAAATGCAAATGCAGTACCATCTCCTGATGCAGATAAGAGACGAAATTCAGCATTATGCGGAATACCTTTTGGAGCACTTGTCTCTGTGATTGCAGAGAAAACATGGGTTAAAAGCACTTTCGCCTCGTTTGGTAACTGTGGCTTTTTATTGAGTATATACACCAGCCACTAATCGATATGGTCCACCACTTTTGTGCTGTTATAACTACATCTCATCTTTTAGTGACGAGATATCACACGTGGGTAGGAATAAAAGTGTAGCTCTCTCTGGAGTTATAGGAGGAGTCGGTAGAGGAATACTTTCACAGTATTCACATATAGGAGGCAGTCTTGGAATGGTTATCTAGACCCTGAGCTTTTAGCCTCAGCAAGTATTTTAAAGAATAGCAAACCTAAAAGAAATACACCAGCAGGAGTGGCACGATAGCCTGAGCAGCTGGACCTGGCAGTGCATCTATAGTTCTGACCGGCAACGAATTGCATGAAACAGATCCAAAATATAGTCACAAAAAGCCATGCTTGCTTACGTCTATAAATATAGGTACAGATACAAGAGAAGTCCATGATTACTACTCTAATGCAGCTCATATTGCAAGCTTCAGTACTACTTTACTTGTGTACGCACAAGCGAGAGGCGCCACCGACTGGACTTCACTCCAAGATATAGCAGTGAGATTATGAGATCTGGTTTATAAGTGTGAATACTACCCTCTGCCTTTTAACTGCATATATAGGAACCTTATTTACAAACAAAAGAGAGACTATTGTAAAATAAAAATGCTGTATAAGAATAAATATGATATAAGTTAGCCAAAGGCAGAAGCTACTAAGGAGCAGAAGACATCTTACCCTTATCGTGGCGGCGGACACTTGATACATATTAGACATTTTAGATGTTAATATATTATAAGCAAAGAGAAACCGATATACAGATTTTCTTGTCGGACGGGAGGCATTTTAGAAAATGTTACAAAAGCACAAGAAGGAGATAAAGATGTATAGCTACTAAAGATAGAATTAAACCAACAGTAGCACAGATATGGCACGTGAAACGCCAACCATTGTCAAAGACGTATAATGATGTAGTACAACACAACCAAGTCACACATGAACCAGGTAATAAATCAGGTGTAGAAGCACATTTCTAAATATTAACAAATGTTCATCTCACCCAGCGAACCTGACAGAAAAATGGACAGAGATGAATCGTCTAAGTCAGTCAACAGCGACGATTTATGCGAGGTTTAAAAGGCTGTCTTTAGCGGTGCTCTGCTCTTTTAAGAAAAGCAGGTCAGTAATGAGCTGTACATTGTTAAGACAAACTGACTGAGCTTTATAGGCATAAACATGCTCAGCAACGACTTTGTAAGAGCAAAAGAATAGGATGAGCATACCCATTAAACACAGTATTAAAAGTGAATTATAACTAGAGCTGATAGATATTTCTCATCACTCTATTATGGAAGCTAAGATACTGGGAAAAGCAACTAACGCAAGTAGTAAAGGATTAGGAGTAGATTTAGGTATAAGAGCATAGTAGCTATATGTTCTAACGTAAGTAGGGACAAAATATAACAAAACTAAAAAGAGTAAAAGTTGACAGAGTCTTAGAGAAACGCCAAGATGTCAAGAAGTGTAGAACATTCCTAAATCTAAAAGAGATAAACATTAAAAGAACGTAAGAATTTTAATAAGAAAAAGTCGAAGCACAAAACTATTTTGCTGGTGACTAAATGAGCCAGAGAGATTATAATAATGAAAATAGTGATAGACATCACCAGAGCCAGTTAAAACACATTAATGCTGATGAACAGCATCTATATGATCCGCATTAAACATCTTCAAAAAGCTACAAGAACAGAATTTCGGCGATAAGAACTAAAACCATAAAGAATGGGCAAGAAATACAGAACCATAGTTAGATGATATCCATCCGGCAAAACTGTTCTGTTGCAGAGAAACGGGCACTGACGAAAACCAGCTGATAGAACCTAGCAGCTGTAATTGTGAACAGAACAGATAGAGATTACAATAGCAAGTACAAACCTGAAAGCAAAAATATATAGCTAATAGCATAGGAGATTTAAAATAAAACAGTAAGGAGAAAGCTAGCAAACATGCAAATTAAAATATCTAGATGGGACAGTTGGGTCGGGGACTACGCATCATGTGAGGAGTACAAGGAACTATGAGTAGACAAAGTGCATTGAAAAATACACACTGTTGAAGTAGTATTATTCTAATGTATTAAAATATATTTTAATACATTTAGTAGCAGACGGGATGAAGGAAGATAATAGTCAAATTATAGATTTACCAAAATTGCTAACCCCTTTTGTAGAAGAAATGACGATCCTTGTAGACAAGGACTACTTACAAGATGTACAGGCTAGTATGTTAGAGCCGCACTGACTAAATGGAGACTCGAGACAGAGGATCAGCGGGTCAGCCCCGTGCTTAAGATGACATAAAGTTGCACAGCTGCAGAGAACAATAAATTTTCCTCAGCTATTTTCTGACGCTAGAAGAGAGGCACGCTAAAGCAAATTAGAAGATTATGCGCTAGATTTATTTGGAGATAACTTTACATTTAAAGCTTTACAAATTAAAATGAGCAAAAGCAATTTAAAGCGCATATGCTAAGGAAGCAAGGCGATAATATAGTATAATAGATAGAAAAGAAAGGAAATAGAATTTAAAGAAAATAAGAAAAGCTAATATTTTACTGGAATTTCACGATTTTTAGAATAATGGAGGTTTGAGAATAACTATGAAGACGACGAAAGATTCAGTACTTAGAAGCATTAGATGAGCTTGAAAAGAGGAATTATGCAAAGAGTAAAAGCAGGAAGCTACAGAGAGTTAGCACTTTTTAGCAGCATACAGGAAGCATGAAAATGTGGAAGTTGGTAGGATGGAGAGAGGAGAAATAAAAAGTTCAGCTAGCAAAACTGTTGTTGATGCTGACGACCTTAGAGATCCAAAATGAAGAAATTCTTACCATGAAGACGCTAAAGAAACAAGAAAAGAGTACTGAGACACTGTTCTAAAATTCTAGCAGCGCTGTGATAATTTAGGTAGAAGAATGTGTCCAAAAATGGAAAACAAATAGTTATCCACGTTAGAGAAGCTGAGAGAGAATATATTCCAAGGAAAAGTCTCAAAAGATAGAGAAAATGATATAGTTAGTGGTATAATCAGAAGAACTACAACAGAATATTTTTATTGAAATCGATGGAATAGGAATTGTACACCTACCAGCAGAACAAACCTTTATTCTGATATCTACAGAGTAGGGGAAAGTAATAAAAAGTATTTGTACTGTAATGAAAAGACAACAAATTCTCAAACACACAAGCACAGCAACGAAGGCTTTAGAAAGAAATTGTTTGAAATTGAAATACCTGAAATATCAGCAGGCATTATAGAAATAAAATCTAGAAGCCAGAGAAGCAGTGGATCAAGAGCTATAGCTGCAGTAGAGGCCTGGAAGCACCAAAGATTATACGGTAGCAGAGCCTAGCAGGGACAAAAGGAGACACAAGACAAAATATAGTTGATGACTAACGGGAATGACAGGAAGAATAGACATAGTTGAACGGCAACACGCACGAATTTGTTTCAGCTGTACTTTAGTCCAGCAGCGTTGCTCATGTTGGACTTTCAGAAGATGGACAGCAAAAGTTCTAGTAGAACCATCTCAACTATCATTAGCGACAGGACACTGGACAAATGCAAGACTCGTTGCCAGATTGATGGTACAGGAACAAGAGTGGATATCAAAAGTGCTAGAAAGGAAGAAGAGGATGAGCAACACCCATATTCCTGAAAGAACTTGTGTACTTTGTAGAGCTGGGCAATCACCAAATTATTCGCATCGGGCAGCTCAAGCAGGATTCTTATGAGTTCGATAAGGAAACAAAGTAAAACAAACAAGAGCAGGCACATGTCTGTGCCTGAACCGTTGAAATGACTGGCTAAACATACATAAAGTAAAGTCAGCGATAGCCAAGATTTAATGGCTACAAAGCGCATTATAAATAAAGCTAATAAAACGCGGAAGATCTCAAATCTAATCAAAACTCTAGAGAATTGGTTTTTAGAAACTTACTGGTTTGAAAATATAGAGTATGTACACTTCAGAAGTTCTAGCACAGTGATATTTCTAAAAGACGAGGAGATACTGAGAAGAATAATGAGTATACCATATGTGACAGCAGGAAACTATGCAAGAATTAGGAAAAATATTTAATAAAGAAGAAACGACTCGCAATGGAATAAGATAAGAAGATGGCAAGAGGATTGACAGAAGATTAAGCAGGGCATAAAATGGTTAGAGTTCATGACTAGCCATATTACGAGCTCTGCAGAACAAAGAATTTTAGAAATACTAAAAAGACATAGGCGTAAGCGTACATCCCACCCAGATCTAATTTAGATGAAGATCAAGTTACTAGATGATTATTTTGCAAATAATGACATGCTAAAAGTAGAAACAGGAACCAGTAAAGAGGCATGAAAGAGAAAGAAGGTAAAACCAATTTAGAAAATAAGATTGACGAAATTGAAGACAGAGCTAAAGAAAAGAAACAGCCTACTGTAAATACAAGAAAACAATAACATTACTTTTGATGAGGATGGTACAGCTCATAAGAACAAGAGGTAGCAGAAAAGGTAGAAGAACAGACTGTTTTAAAGATCAAGTTGAAGCAACTCCAGATGTAGTTGAAGAAGATGGAATAAAATCATTAAGTTTAGAGGGGAAATTACACTTGTGATTGCTAAGTGAAAATTAGGGGGTAACAGTGGAGAAATTACACAAAAAGTTATTTTATTTAAAAGGACAAATGCTGTACTATAAATAGCTCATCACTAGGAAATGCAGAAGAATTGGCTGGAGAATATGATGCTCTAGTTGACAGAACAAGAAGTGAATTAGATTTCGGAGAAAATTTGCCTTCGAAATATACAGAGCTAGCAGATTTAAAAGAGTACCAATTTGCAACGTCATCGCGCGCGTTTGACTACGCGTACCTCTTGATGCCGCCATCAGAACTACAAATGTTGTAGAAGGAGAAGCTGGTGGAATAACCCGCACTGGAGCACTGTTGAAAAGATGCAGAATAACTTCATAGATACTCCTGGACGAAGCTTTCACAGACACAGGAGCAGAGGAGGGCGGGCATCACATGACATAGCTATACCTAGTTGTTGCAGCAGACGACAGTGTAACGCTCAAACAGTTGAAGCGATATCACATGCTAAGGTAGCAAAAGTGCGTTCTACCTGCTGCAGTAGCAAAATAGATGAAACCCAGCAGCAATCCATGCAGGAAAGGTAAACAAGAGCTATGGAACATGTGAAGAGTTTCTGTTGAATGGGTGAGGATGTTGAGTTTCTGTTGAAGTTTCATGCAAAGACCAACCTTGATGGGGTCTTTTAGGACACTATCCTGATAACATCAGAAACCTTTGAATTCAAAAGGAAATGCCAAAGAGAGAGCCACGAGTAGTTTTAGAATCAAGACTAGATCCCAAGAGATAATTTCATGCTAGAGTATACTACTTTAAGAAGGAAATAACAAAGTGGTAGACGCTGAGAAAGCGTTGCGAAGTTCAAGGTAAGGCAAAGGCCTCTTTCAAAGTTCTGATAAGTAGAAAGAGTGGTAGCACAGCACAGCACAACCTGTGAAAGCCAGCTGGATTTTAGTAATGTACCAGATGCTGGAGATACTTATGCGTGCTGGTTCAAATGAACATGCCAGAGAATATGAAGAAGTTAGAAAACAGTGAAAATTCAAGAAACTACTGGCACTAGGCCTCTAGAAAGCTTTATTTCGACTCAATTGAAACAGGCAGATTCATAAAAGAATTAAATCTTATCTTTAAGAGCGACCAGGTTCTGCTGATGCTAAGAGATTCATTACTAAATTATCAATGAAGCTGAAAGGTGGTGCAGATATATCCAAGCAGCCGGAGCGCAGTAACTGAAAGTGATATAAACCAGTAAAGCAGCAGGCGCAAATTGTACAGGATTTTAATGTAAGACCCAGCAACAAAGCCAAAGGAAGCTAAAAGCTCAAGGTATGAATGAGCAACTTGGTATACTTTCACTATACTATAGCAGATATAGAAAAAGGCACTTGCGTGAACGTTAGACCAGAACGGAAGAAGAATACCAAGAAGAAGAAATCAAAAGAGACGAAGTAAAGCCAAAGTCGGAAACGAAAGTCAGTAGACAGAGATGGAAAAGTTAAAATGATCTCAAAACACTAGCACAGATAACGTAGTTATATATGAAGGGAAATTAGCCTATCAGTAGATTCAAGATGACAGAAGTCAAGAAATGAATTGAGAAAACTTCAATGGATATTAAAGAGGAGATGGTGTTGAAATGAAATAAAGAACATCGGAATAAGAGGTATCAGACAAAAGACTTGAAGGAAGCTAGGAAAAGAAGAAATAATGAGAGTAACTTAAAGTTCTTCTTGAAGAAGCAAGAACCCCTATAAAAGGTTTAGTCTGTTGTATGAATGTTACAGAAGACGAAGTTTGCTGATGTTATATTTTGTAGTATTTTACCACCTTAAAATAATGGCAAGATCACAAAGAAATTTGTAGTTTTGAAATAAATAAAAAGCTTTTCAAGAAAGAGTTAAGAAGTAGACAGATTGTTAATCAAGAAGGAATTTGAGAATCACTGAAATGTTAAAAAATCAGTCAAACTTTTAAATGACTTGAAGTTTAGTGGTAGATGCCAGATGAGGAGGCACAGGTGAGTTAATCAAGGATCTCCTTAGAGTAGAGAGGGTAAGAAAACAACATCAAATAGAGAGGTGAGACAAGAAACAAAGATCAAGGAATAATAGAAAGAAATAATGAGATAATTCTAAAGTTCTTCTTGAAGAAGCAAGAACTTAAGATAAAATAAGGTTGGGTCTCAGTTACAGAAGTTAAATGAAAAGATTGAGTTTATTGACACATATTTAGTATTTTTACCAATTTTACAATGAAGAAAAAGCACATGATCAACAGAGAAATTTTACAGTCTTTGAAATGAAATAAAAGGTAGCTCAAGAAAAGAGGAAGCGTAGAAGTGAGCAAGATTTACACCTGAAATAAGATGCGAAAACTGCATAACCGCAATGGAAAATAAGTTACGAAAATCACCAAACTTTAAAATGACTTGAAAAGCTAGTGGTAGTATGCTGACAGAAAGAAGAGTTAATCTGCCAGATTCTCTAGAGAAGAGAGGCAAGAAAGTCAACGATCAACAGAGAAATTTCCAGGAACTCTGAGTAGACTGATCAAAAACACTGATTTTGCGCCATATGGTAAGTAGTAAACAGAATAATCTTAGCAAGAGAAATGAAAGATATATTTTATCTCATGGAGATTATGATGTGATGGTATATGGAACAGCTGAATCTAGATTTTTCAATGAGATAGGCATACACACAAACTATTATATTCTACAGAAATGAAACAGACTATTGGAGTATCTAAAAGAGTACTAGACTATTTCATAAAAGACAAGGAAAGCGGTTATGCAGTAGGACACAGGGCTACACACACAATAGAAGATGTGAGGTATGCCAAAAGTTCATAGGGTGGTATGGAAGTGATAGTCACAGACCACCACAAACAGCAGTGAAAGACAGATGGACGAGAGCTAGTGCATTTCAAACCCAAACTGAGCGGAAACCTAGCAAATTTCACATCTTCTCGGGCAGGTAGAAGACGAAATTGGCAATACAACGGGCTGTGGGTGAGTTTAGGAAGCTAGACATGGAAATTATCTATAGATATTTGGATATAGATGATAGGAACGACAGTAGATGTTGTGTCACATAGATGAGAAAATAGAATTTACTGAGGCCTTGACGATTATAAAAGAAGACTAAGGTGAAAGCGCTCATATTTACTTAATTACTTAAGATTAACAAAGACCTACTACAAATAGATGTTAGTTACTATATTTCACCTTTGATAAATTCTTTAGGAAGAGTTGGAATCTCAAGAATGGAGCAGACTTTTTAAAGTGGAAGATGAATTTGACCTTTATAATATAACTCGAAGAGATGAAGGAAACAAAACAGGCAAAGACACTAGGAAAAGTATATCTATGATGATGCAATGAGCAGATTAAGAATCTAGTTACCACTTGATAAACTTTCAGTTATCTTTCTTCATCATCTAAATGGCATCCTGGTATTGTAGTATCATCAAGACGATTGACGGCAAAGTTCAATGCACCAGAGTATTGGTCGCCATAGATGGAGATTATGGAAAGGCTTCTCAGAAGTGCAAGATGAGTAAGGTATATTCAATCTTTTATCGAATGTGGCAGCATCTTCTAGAAAGATATGGTGAGACATGATTAGCAGCAGGTTTTGTTGACTACAAAGAGAAACTAAGAAATGAGCTTTAGAGAACACTCATAAGAACGTTATACCTCTAGGTTAAAAAGTATAGGAGCTACAAGACCAGATTATGAAAGAATGGATCTTTGAATTATCTCAGAAAGACTTAGGACAGCGTTTTGACTTTTATGCACACGGTTCTCAGCAATCCACATCCTTTATATCTCTTGAGATGATTTAAAACTAGATAATAAAAGATTTGGGGTAGACTGGTATTTAATGGTACTATATACAAGCGACAATGTAAGCTATAATGCTGCTGGCTTTTGAATTAGTTAGCTACCAGTAAAGACGACGGCATTACAGTAAGTACATACAGTATAGAGCATCATCCGAGAAAATCATTTTAAACAATGAGGAAGTTACACAAACGGCGATTGAAAAAGTAGTAAAGAAAATAACAACTTTAGGAGGATGAAATACGAAGCAAAACTAGACAGCAGTTGAAGCGAAATTACACCTAGATGCTAAGAAGTGTCTCTAGTAGACAAAGTGCTTGGGACATGAAACATGCAGAAGCAGCAGGGTTCAGAAAAGCGATACATGCACCAGAAGCCTCATGACAAACTGCTACAAAGACCATATAGAAAGATACAAATGATGCTGCACGCTGATTTCTAGAAAGAGCTGGGAAAAGAAAAATTAGAACTAGTCCAAAGAAGTGTAAGATTAAGAAATAGCTTTAAAAGACGACTAGATTTCACATTTGGATATAGATGTTTATCCTGACTTTACATTAGGAAACTACAAGGTGGTTTAGAAGCTGAAAAGAAAACTTCCTTGAAATATGATGATTTGACACACACTTGAATTAGAAAATGATGCAAAGAGAACCACTCTAAACTTGTAGAAGTAGAAGATCCTTCATATATAAAGCCCAATTAGACATACAGTAGATTTAGTATTTGAGATCCATGATGAGTTCCATTCTGTGAGCAGTGCTGAATCTACCTATTAAAATTAGGAAGCAGCTGTAGATAACTTCTGAAGAACAATTAGTGGGATATAACAGCGCGCAGGAGAAATCACTGTTCTTGAAGTTTCAATGATCGAAGCTTCTCAGAATTCAGCAGAGAAAACCAGCTCAGTCTCAGCGTATTAATGCTATATACACACACCAGTAACGAAATTAAATGGACGACTGCAAAAGAATTAGGATACGAACTTGACATTTAAAATAAACCAAAGAAGAAGAAACAATCAAAAGAGAAACGACGATAAGAAATGAATATGTGAGCCTTTAGAGAATGATTCAATGGAAACAACTACTATAGATGTTCCAGTTTTCATGGTTCAAGCTTTCGAACCCAAAATAGATTAAAAGAATTAGAATACTCAATTTTATCTATGCAAGGATCTCAAATGAGCTGACTACTTATGAGGGAGGAACATTGAACAATGCAGCTCAATTAACTCCTGCAGCCGAAAGAAAGTAAAGAGTAGATTTAACTCCAGATGAAAATAGCTAGAGAAAAGAAGCGTCAGCTTCTAGCAGCACTAGTCGAAAGAATGAAGAAGAAGCAAAATGTTAAAACAAAGGACTGATGCCCTTGCTACTAGTAACGAGAGTAAAGAAAACTAATACCGACAACTGAAGTCGTAAAATAGATGCATGGTTAAGGAAAAGAGCTATAGATGGAAGAAGTTAAAACCAAAATTAATTAATCAGAAGATGTAGTCCTGAAATCGAAACATTTCTACAAGTATTAAAGCACTTAAGATATGAGTACTAGATATTTTAAGTGCTTAGCACTTAAACATAAAAATAGTTCGTTATGAATCAGAATTAAAACTGGAATGTAATTGTATGAAAATGTTGTAATGAGGAGGTACAGCCGTGGAAATGAACTCGTAATAGCACTAGATAGACAAACTCGTCGAAAGAGCTTATGATATATACTCAAGACTTTCGCAAAGATAGAATAATATTTGTGGGGACGGCAATAGATGAAAATGTTGCAAAACCTGCACATAGCACACCATTGCGTGTACCTTGAATCAGGAAGACCCCTGAAAAGATATAATGGTTATCATCACCCAGGTGGAAGCGCGTAACCTGAAGGGAACGGCACTCATGACACCATGAATCATATAAAGCCTCGATGCACCAAACCGTTTGTGTGGGACAGGCAGCAAGTATGGGAGCATTTTTACCGTCTTCTTGTAAAAGCAGCGGGAAAAGACTGCCTCAGAAAATTCGAGTAATGATGACATACCAACCACGATATTCTGGTGGATTAAAAGGTCAGGGTTACTGATATTTCTCATTCATGCCATGAACTCTAAAATACAAGAGACAGGATTAGCAGAACTATTAGCTAGAAAGCCAGGAAAAGACAAAAGAACAAATATTAAATGATACTGAAAGAGATAATTATCTAAGTTCAGAAGAAGCTGTAGATATGGTTTAATTGATAGTGTATTTAAAAAGATAGGTGATAAAAATGTCAAAGAAATTAGATAAATGCCATTCTGTGGAAGAACAGAAAGAGAAGTTACAATTATTTCAATTGGGAGATGTTTTTATCTGTGATAATGTGTTGAAAGCTGCCATACTTATTAAGGGAAGATATGTATTCTAGCAAGAGATACATATGTTGGAAAAGATAAAGTCTTCAACACGCAAAGATAAGATCAGAACTATTGAAAACCCAGTTGAAATAAGCAAAATTAGAGACAATAATGTAGTTGGTCAAGATGAAGCTAAAAAGTTTTATCTGTTGCCGTTTACAACCACTATAAGAGAATTTTAAATGGTGGTCAAGATGAGATGGAGAGAACTGCTAAAGTCTAATGTACTTCTAATGAGATCTACAGGTTCTGAAAAACTACTTGCTCAAACTCTTGCAAGAATTTTAAATGTACCATTTGCAATAGCGATGCAACAACTTTAACAGAAGCATATGTTGGAGATGACGTTGAAAATCGTTTTAGTAAGACTTATACAAGCTTTGTAACTATGATATACCAAATGCAGAGAGGGAATAATCTATATAGATGAGTTTGATAAATGCGAGAAAATCTCAAAACTGTATCTATAACAAGAGATGTTTCGGAGAAGGAGCACAACAAGCCTTACTAAAATAATTGAAGGAACAAAATCTCAAGTTCGCCTGAAGGTAAGAGCACCTAACCCTAGGTTGATAGAAATAGACACTAAAGCATTCTTTTCAAGTTGGAGAGCTTTTGAAGGACTTGAAAAAGTTATAAAATCAGAATAATAGGTTATAGGTTTTGGAGCAGAGGTTCAAAAATAAGAAACATGGCAGAGCGGAAGGAGAATTTTTCCAAAAGTTCTACCTGAAGATTTAGTTAAACAAGGAATTATTCTGAATTAGTAGGGAAGATTACCTGTACACTACTCTTGATAACTTAGATGAACAAACTCTACACATTTTAACAAAGCCATGCAATAGTAGCAACATCAAAATTATGTAGATTAGAAGGAGCAAAATTAAATTTGAAGAAGCTCACAGAAACTGTGCAGAAAGAGTTTTAAAAGAGGAAGATGGCTGTAAGAGCAAGATGACTATAGAACGTACTATGCTTGATACAATGTTTGAATTACCATCTAACAACAAAAATAAAAGAAATAACAATAACTAAAGATGCAATAGATAACTATAAGGGAAGCAAAATAGAGTATAAAGCCAGAAGAAAGTTATTACTAATTAGATTTTTACAGACTACTTGCCTGCCATTAGTGTTTCAGGAGCTCTGAAATGCCCTTCAACAATAATGGACGTCGCAGTTCAAATCAAATACCTGTCTGCCAGTGTTTGAGAAGAAAAAGGAGGATCAATGTCAAAAGCACCATTTCTACCAATAAGAGATTTGTAATATTTTCCAAATGTTGAACACCTATATATGTTGGTAGAGCTAATAGTATAGCAACATTAGAAAAAGCCATAGCAAATAGACAAAAATTAGTGCTAGGTTTACAAAAAGATGCAAGTGAAGAAAACTCCAAACTTTTGATGGAGACATCTGTGAAGTTGGAGTTATGCAAAATATAGTACAAATAATTAGAATGCCTACAACAATATAAAAGTTTTGAGTTGAGGCAGAGTCTAGAGTTAAAATTAAAAGCATATAGAAACAGAGAGATAAGGAATATTTTACATATACAGTAATCAAAAGAAACTTTAAAAGATAGTAAAGAAACAGAAGCTATCTATAGAAAAGTTTTTACAAGATTTGAAAAATACATTAATAGTGATAGGAAAAATTCTCTTCTGAATTAATTTTAAATCTAAAGAAGATAGAAGATTATTCAAACGGTTTAGATATTAGGCATCAAACTTAAATATCTCAGCTGAAAAGAAACAAGAAATCTTAGAAATAAGTAATGTAGAGATAGAGGTTATAAATTTTAGACAACATAGTGCTGAAATGGAAATAGCTACTTTGAAAAACTATAGATGAAAAAGTAAAAACCAAGATGAATGAAGCACAAAGAGCATATTATCTAAAGAAAAATTTTCGTAATGAAGGAAGAATTAGGAGATTTCCAGATGATGATGTTATTGAAATGGTGGATAGAGTAAAAGATGCTGATATTCCAAAAAGAAGTTAGAGAAAAATTGGAAGCTGAAATTAAGAAATTAACTAAGATGCAACCTTTCTCAGCTGAATCATCAGATATCAGAAACTATATTAGCAGTTTTAGATTTACTCTGAACAGAAACAAAAGATGTTTTAGACTTAGAAGGCAAGGAAAATCTAGAAAGAGATCACTATGGACTAAAAAGATGCCAGAAAAAGTTTTAGATTACTTAGCAGTTAAGACATCAATCCATCTATGAATGGAGCAATTTTATGTCTTTCGGATGACTCCTGAATAGGAAAACATCTCTAGTTAAACTCTATAGCTGAATCAATGCAAAGAAAATTTGTTAGAGTTTCATTAGGTGGAGTAAGAGATGAAGCTGAAATCAGAGGACATAGAAGAACTATGTGGTTCTAGTGCCAGGAAAATAATGAAGGCAGTATGAAGAAGCTGGAACAAAGAACCTGAAGTTATACTTTTTTAGATGAAATTGACAAGATGTCAAATGACTATAAGGGAGACCCTGTCTTGCAATGCTTGAAGTTCTAGATCCTGAACAAAACAAGAGTTTTAAGATCACTGCATAGATATGCCATTTGATCTATCAAAGGTTTTCTTTGTAGCGACAGCAAATGATTTAAGAACAGTATCTGCACCTTTAAGAGATAGAATGGATATCTTACAATTATCTTCTTATGCAGAATTTGAAAAATTACATATAGCACGAAAAATTTCTGGTTGAAAACAAGCACAAAAGAAAAATGGACTGCTGATGTGGAAAATAAAAACATATTGATAAAGTTATGTTCAAACTGTAGATGAATATACAAGAGAAGCAGGAGTTAGAAATCTAAAAAGAGAAATCATAAATATCTGTAGAAAAATAGCAAGAAGCTGTAGAAAAAGATATAAAGAAATTTAATCTAAAAAGCTAGCGACTTAGAAAAATATTTAGGTAAGGCTAAATTCAGACCTGAAAAATCAAGAAAAGCAGTTAGGCAAAAGTTGGAGTGGTAACGATTAGCCTGAGAGCTGTTGAGGAGCAACTCTTGATGTTCAAGGAGTTGGATACACGGTAAAGGAGATGTAACATTGACTGGAACTCTAGAAATGTTATGAAAGAATCTGCTTCTGTTGCTGGTGACTATGTAAAAGCAAACTTGAAAAATATCCACCAAAAAGATGAAAATTTCTTGCGATAGAGTTATACACTTACACTCCCAGAAGGAGCAACTCCAAAAGATTACCTCTGCAGGAATCAATATAACAACTGCAATAGTATCTGTATTAACTAATAGAAAAGTTAGACAAGATATAGCAATGACAGGAGAAATTACAATAACAGGAGATGTTTTTAGCTATAGGTGGAGTAAGAGAAAAGCAGGAGAACATAGAGCTGGAATAAAAGAAGTTATCCACCTGAAGATAACAGAGTGATACCGATGAAATTCCTGATGAATTAAAATCAACTATGAAAATACACTTTAGCAAAACTATGATGATGAAAGTAAAATTAGTTTTGTAAAAATAAATTAGAGGGTAAATTATGAAATAAAAAGGCTGAGTCTAGAAAACTCAGCAGTATATGAAAAAGATTACCCAGAACAATTCAGATAAAATGGAATTTGCTCGTTGGAAGATCTAATGTTGGAAGCTCTTTGATAAATAGTTTAACATCGAGATTGAAAATTAGCAAGAACCAGTAAAACACCTGGTAGAACACAATTAATAAATTATTTCTTAATAAATGATGAGTTCTATATAGTGGATTTACTAGTGAATGGATTTGCAAAAGTTCCTAAAGAAATGAAAAACAATGGGGCAGACCATGGAAAGATATATGTGCAAGTAAAAGAAAAATTAGTTTTTGTTTTATTTGATATAAGAAGAGTTCCAAGTGATGAAGACATAGAAATGCTTTGAATGGCTTGAATATAATGAGATGGATTACAAAATTATATTTACAAAGATAGATAAATTATCAAATAACGAGAGAGCTAAACAATTGAAAGGCAATCAAAACAAGATTTGTTTTTGAGAAGATGTCTTTCTTCCATGTCGTCTTAACAAATAAAAGGTAGAGATGAAATTTAACTTTATGGAAGAAAAATTAAATAATTAAAATTAAGAGGTTGACATAATAAAAGTAGAAAATAGTTCGTTACTGAGTAATTTTAACTAAAAATCAAGAATTCGCTAGCAATCAGGAAACTCAGCTATGCTCAAACACTCCTGAATTTTGCTCGGCTCATTCTATTTGATTTTTACTCTAAAAATTTCATCTCGTAACTCACTTATTTTTACTTTAGATTGCAGTTTCAATTTTCGCAACAGTCTCTATTTTTATCTTTTTAGCATTTTAGTTGTAAGTTCTAGCATTTGAAATTAAGTACCACTGCTAGTAGTCATCATGTCATAGATGCTATCTTCTGTCAAAACACCAGCAGCTTCAACATCTGGCAATAGATCCTTTTCAAAAATCTTCCTTGTCCTTTGCCCACTCTCTTACTATAATATATTTCACAAGTTCATTATAGTTTTCTAGAGTCTTCTATCTAATTTATTTTGAAAATTTCTTCTAATTCTTCAAGTAATTTGTTGAATTATTAAGCATGTTTTTCCATTTTATCTATTCTTTCTTTTGGTCTCATAATCTTACCTCACTTATCTCATTATATATTATTTTCTTTTAAAAATATATAGAAAAATTTTCCTAGCTGAACTGATGCTATCGGAAGGTAGTAAATGAAAGCTGAAATAAAAGAAATATTTTTACTATTTCTTTAAAGAAATTTAGTGATACTTTTATCTTTATTTTTGTATAAATATGTAAGAAACAACCTATAATAACACTTCCTAGTAAAAATTAATATTTTATAAAATGGTTAGAACACTCATGGCTTTAGCCGTGAGACATGTACTCGTAGGGTATGAATAACACTCAACATTGAAAATGATGCACATCAGTAATTTTATAGTTTTTAGTGTATAATATATTTTAGAACATTAGCACTGAATATATAAGTTAAGGCTAGTAGCCTTGTAAAATATTCACTGTTCTGTATAATTGTTCTTTTTAAAATATGATATACAGATAAAAAGTAGCGGTGTGACACAAGTCTTATCCAGTAGTGGCTATCGTGGACTCAGCCAAAAAGAATAAAGGGTTTAAACTAAACTTCTTAGAAGATAACTTACTTTTTCAGTTATCTCATAGAAGCTTCGACTTTAGTCGTGAGTAGTTCACGTTTAAAATAAGAAGAAATAAGGTTCTTTTAAAAAATTCATAGTTTAAAATCAAAATTATTAATATGAGTTGTTTTAGCAATTTTCAGTAAATTTAGCTATTGGAAACTTCACAGTAGTACTCTCTGTGTACGCTCTATTTTAGTGCCTTTTCTCTAAAAATTATAGATATCTACAAATCTTTCATCATATATCTCTATATTTTTCTTTAAATCATCATAAATTTTCATACTAGCTAATTTTTATCAACAACTATATAATCTTTAAAATAGTAAGCTATGAAAAGTAATCTTCATCTTCATATACCTTTCTTATTTCAAAAGTGGAAAAACTCACCTCTGTATAAGTTATTATTCTAGTTTAATATAGGCATGAAGCACTATTACTACTAGTGACTTGATATTTTAATATTATTTACATCTGGAAAATATATTCATGCTGTTGAAAAATGATTTATAAATATTGTGGAAAAAGCAATTGGAATTACTACTAATATATACATAAAAATTTAATTTTGTGCTTTTCTCATTTCTCCTCTGCTATCTAATGTATTTTATTATAGCTGATTTTCAGTGAAATATATGAAAATTTTAGAAAAATAATTAAAGAGTTGTAAAATAAATAAAATTCTTTTAAATTATTTTGAAGCATGTTATAATTTTATAACAAAATTAAAAATTTTTATAAAAAGGAGGGAATTTTTATGTTTACACATATTAAATTAAAAATTATAAATCGTTAATTGAGCTCGAAGTAGATTTAACTAAAAAGAAAATACCCAAAGAAATTAATTTATTTATGGAGAAAATGAGTTGGTAAAATCAAATTTTGTAGATAGTTTTTACACTTTAAAAGAATTGTAAGTACAAGAACTATAAAATGATTAGAATTTTTAACTGAGAAACAAAAAGAGTTACAAACAGATGATTTTGATAAAGCATTTATATGGACAATTAGGAAGTATTATAAAAATGGATTCTTTCAACTCTATAGATATTATCAATGAATGTAAAACAATTGATTTCTAAAGATAATATGATAATAGAAGTTGATTGAAAATCAAATCAAAGAGGGGGCTTATTGTATAGAAACAGATGTGACAGATATTATATCTGAAAAATTAGACTTTACTTTTAAATAAAAATAAGGTTAATTTTGAAATTACCAAAAAGAAAAATATCTCAATGAAAGTGTGTTTATTGACAATGAATACAAAAAGAAACTCTTTTCTATTATAGAAAAATATTGGGGAAAACACTCATTATCTTTAATAGCATATGAAATTGAAGATAAAAAGAAAACTATGTAAAAGAAAAATCTTTAATGGAATATTTGAAGTAATAAACTCTTCTATCTATTCTTTCAAGAAATAAAATGGAGGTATTTAAAGATATTGAAGAAGAAAATTATTTTGTGAACTTTATCTGTTAGTGAAGACTTACTAAAAATTGAGAATGTTATAAATACTTTTTACATCTTATTTTCTGATATAAAACAAGCATATTATAGATTTGACAACGATAAAATCAATTATATTTTATATTTTAAGAAAAAGTATTCATAATAAATTAATTGATTAAAAATATGGTCGCACACTTGTGACTTCAGTCATGAAAGTTAGACCATTAAGTATAAGCCAGTCATATATAGAAATATGTATGTAGAGGTAGCGACTTAAAAGCTATCCAATACTACTCGAATTGTTGGAAACCCTCAGCTAGTATAACTGCAACATAGTACCTAAGTAATATGGCACAAGTGTGAAAGTGGCGAAAGCAGAAAAATACTAGATGACATAAGGTTGATCACAGTACAGTTAAGATACCGGGCAATCAGCAGCCAAGACTGAAAAGGTAAGGTTCAACGACTGATTCTCCTGAGGGAAGCACACTCAAAGCTAGTGGAAGTGGGTAGACCCAAAACAGATAGAGCTCGGACAAGATATAGTCTGTGCTTAATAGAAATATTAAGAAGTTCGAGGCTACCTCCTAATTTCATTAAGGAGTGTGTATGCCAAGAGAACTGCATAAGTGGTATGCGTACTATGTGAACGACAACCCCAAAACGACTGAGCTCAGTTTTAGTTTCATATATTTAGAAAAATTTTACTTTTTCATTTACTTATAGTATAAAAAGTGGTATACTATATATAGGTAAATGGAGGTGAAATCAGCATGGAAAGTATATAAGTTTAGATTTTATCCAACTAAAACTCAAATAGCAATATGTAAATTGTACTTTACGTAAAGATATGTCTATAATCACTAGGTTTTGACAGAGCTATATAACAGAGAGAAAATCTATGTCATATATATCAAATGTAAAGCACTGACAGTTTTTAAACAGAGAAAGAATGGTTAAAAGATGTAGATAAATTTTTACAAAATTTTTAAAAGATTTAGATAAAGCCTCATAAAACTTCTTTTAGTGGAAGAGGCTATCCAAAATTTAAATCTAAGAAAGATAATGAAAATCATACAGAACTAATTATACAAACAATAATATAGAGTTTTTAGATAAATGGATAAAAGTAAATCTAAGTTAGGAAAGATTAAAAATAAGAGATAAAATGAAAACCACAAGGAAGAATAATAAGCGCAACAATAACACAAGCGCCTAGTGGAAAATATTATATATCTCTGTGTTGCGCTAGATGTAAAGTAGAAAATTAGAAAGTACAAATAAGAATGTTGGAATAGATTTAGGTATGTAACTTGCACTTACCAGTGATGAAATCTCAATAGAAAAATCCAAAAATATTTACAAAAATCTTTGAATAAACTAGCAATATTACAAAGAAAACTATCACGAAAAACAAAGCAGTGAGTTCAAATAGAAATAAAGCTAGAATAAAAGTAGCATAGATTATTTTGAAAAATATCAAATCAAAGAGAAGATTTTTGCAAAAGTTATCAACAATGCTAATAAAAAGAATATGATATTATCTGTACTGAAGATTTACAGAGTAAAAATATGGTAAGAAATCATAAATTAGCAAGAAATATTGTAGATGATCGTGGAGCGAATTTAATAGAATACTCAGAATACAAAGCAAATGGTACAGAAGAATACAGTAAGGTAGATAAATTTTTGCAAGTAGTCAAATATGTAATTGTTGTGGATATGAAAAGAAGAAGTAAAAGATTTGAAGTATAAGAGAATGGACTTGTCCAGTATGTGAGCTGTACATACAGAGATATAAATGCAGCCAAAAACATATTAAAAGAAGGACTAAGGATATTAGTATAAGGCTAAATATATAATATATGAACCATGAGGAACTATGGGGATAGCTTGGTAACTTGGTTGGCTAACAGCAACTATTACCTAAGAACCCTGCATCTAGCACTCGTAGGGTGTCAGTCGTGGAGGTCAGATAGAATATAATATAGAATCAACTCGAACCAAAAATATTTTTAAAATTTTACCTTATTTAATTTCATAGCTGCAAAAGGAAAACAGTTATCATAGATGAAATTGATAATGGAATTTCAGGATTTGATTGATGTTAAGAAATTTTAGAAAATCTTTCAGAAGACTTAAAAGGGCAACTTATTATAACAACTCATAATACTTTATTAGAAGAAGAATTTATCAAAGATCCAATCTATATCTTTAAAGTGGATGAAAATGCATGAACAAAAACTTTTAGCATTAAATAAATTTGAAGGAAGAGTTCATCCTAATTTAAGTATTAGAAAGAGATATTTAAAAAGGTTTATATGGTGGAATTCCGTTTCCTATGGATATAGATTTTAATGAATTAATTGAAGGTGTGATTATAATGTCAAAAATCTTTCTTATTCATATTCGTTTTGAAAGGAATTGTTATTTGTCATGGAAAATCTGAAAAATTAATATGTGAATTTCTAAGATCTAATCTTAGGATACAAAATAGAGATTGATAGTGATAAAAAGGTAAAAAATCAATTCAAATAACTAGTATAATGAAATTTTTATGAGGAAAAATATAAAAATATAGCTTCCTTTAAAATAAATTTGATGATATAGAACAAATTAAAGATAAAAAGAAGTTACCTGAGTTATTTTTAAAATTTTTATCATAATGGATACAGATGATTGTAATGAGAATCATTTTTAAGGATAAGTCTATGTTTAAAGAACATTGGTTATACTGATTACATTGTTCCTATTTATAATGACAGCAATTTAGAAGAAGTTCTAGTAGATGCTGGACAAATTTCAAAAAGTGAAATAAGAAAAACTGAATATCCAAAAGGTTTTTCCAATGAATGGAATATCAGATGTAGAGGTATCAAAAATTTGAAAAGCTTTTAGGAATAGCACAAATATGGAAGAATTTATAAATTTTTGTCTAGAACTTATAGAAAAATAGTTATGTAAAAGGTTGAGTCTATTAATTATGGATTCAATCTTTTATAATAATAAAAACTGTACAATTTTTCATAGTTTAAGTTTGTTTTATAAAAATATTATTTGCATAAAGAGTGCTATAATATACTCACAAATAAATATAGGGGACGCAAAGGTTTCTGACGGGGTTATGAGGTTATAGGTAGCAAGTCAGGCTTGTCGCTGTGAGAGACTAAACACATCGTTTAGATGGAAACAAAGAATACGCTTTTAGCTGCTTAGTTCAGCTACACCTGGATAACTTATTCTATACGGGCTTTTTCAAAGGTGTCGACTAGTATGAGATTACCATAAATGATTTCTAAGTTTATGGGACATTTTAGGAGGATAGTTTTAGTTAGCCCTGTTTACGGGAGTAATTATTACGAAATTAAATAGTAAAACTAAACTTGTAGAAGCTTATAGTCGTTGTGATTTCGGACACGAGTTCGACTCTCGTCGTCTCCACTAAAATGTATATCCAAGTCTTTCGGAAAAGTTCCTTAGACTTTTTATAAGATTTTTGACTAAAATGGAGGAACAGAATGTCAACAATTGCTGTTTTAATAACTGCCTTAGCACTGGCTATGGATGCTAGTGTCTCTTTTCTATCTATCAGGAATAGCTCACAGAAAAATCAAAGAAAGCAAAATTTCATAAAAATAATATTAACATTTGAATTTTTCAGTTTGCTATGGCATTAGTGGGATCTATTGTCAGAAGTTTATTTGTCCACTATATTTCTATTGTATTCAAAAGTATATTTTGCAATCTTTCTTATTTTTAGGACTTATGATGTTGAAAGAAGCTTTGAAAAAGAAGAGATGAATATGATGAGAAATACTTAGATATCAAAACTTTGAATTATAATGGGAGTGGCTACAAGTCTAGATGCACTTTTTAGTTGGTTTGACATATTCAATACTTCCTTTTCCATAAAGTTTTAGTATATACTGTTGAAATAGGGGTTATAACAGCTATAATATCAGGATTAGGTTTCATAGTTGGAAATAAATTTGGAGACATACTAGGACAAAAACTCACTTTTTAGAGCAGCACTTTTTAATATTTATATCAATTATACATTATATAATAAAAGGCATATAATATATGCCTTTTATTTTTCACTAGATAAATAATAGATTTGAAAATACTATTATTAAATGCTAAAATATAAAGATAATATAGGAATTGGAGGTAAAAAGGAATTGGAAAAAGATAAAAAATAGTTAATGTAAACAAAAGTTTTGACGGAGTTCAAATTTTAAAAGATATTAACTTGACAACAGAACAAGGGAGTTTTTCTATTATAGGACTGTCGGGTTGTGGTAAAAACCACCTTATTAAGAATGATAGCTGGATTTATTTCGCCTGATAGTGGAGCTATATACCTGGTGACGAGAATATAGTTGACCTACCACCAAACTCTTAGAAAACGTAAATACAATATTTCAAAATATGTTTTTCTCATTTAAATGTTTTTGAAAATGTTGCTTTTCCTTAAGAATAAAAAGACAGATGAAAAACAATAAATGAAGAAGTTATGAACATTTGAAACTTGTTGACCAGGATGAACATAGCACAGTTAGTCAATTATCAGGAGGACAACAACAGAGTTTCAATAGCAAGAGCCTTAATAAAAAGCCAGGGTTTTATTACTAGATGAACCTCTATCGGCACTTGATGCAAAAATTAAGACAAAATCTTTTGATAGAACTGATTTAATTCATGATGAAGTTGGGATTACTTTATCTTCATAACTCATGATCAACAAGAAGCTCTCATCAATATCAGATAGAATAGCAGTTATGAATGCTGGAAAAGTTCTACAAGTAGGAACACCTGCTGAAGTTTATGAAGCACCAGCAGATACCTTTGTTGTTGATTTCTTAGGAGAAAAACAATCTCTTTAGTGGAAAGGTAACAGGAATAATAAAATGAAGAATTAGCGAAGATAGACTTAGAAGGTATAGGAGAAATAATAGAACAAAGATAAAAAGGCACAAATTGGTATATAGGTTACTGTTTCTCTAAGACCTGAAAAATTAGATCTAAGAATGAAATAACTAAGTCTAAAAATTGTATAAACAGGGCTGGTTGTTTATGTTGATGAATATATATTCAGGTTTCCAAAGTAAATATTATGTTCATCTACTAATAAGGACTTGAAAAATTTAAGATCTTCTTACAACATGCCGCCTTTTTCGATGATAACGACGAAAGCAGTCATGGTGGGACAAAGATGCATGCATCACATGGGATGCTTTTGACGGCTATCTAGTGGAGGTGGAAAGTGACATAGAATTAGATTAGGTTGGTTCTTTACCAATAAATATTTGGTTGACTCTATTTTTCTTATTCCTATTTTAATGATTCTTCTTATTCTTTTTGAAAAGAAGTACCTATGGTGGAGTGGAGTTTAAATTATCATTGAAACATTTAATATATTTTGTGGATAAGGTATTTTTAACTATTTCTTAGAACACTATATACATTTCAATATTGATAACTATTTTTACTGTCTTAATAGCTATACCGATTTCATATTATATAGCTAGGTTAAGACATAAACAGGAACTTCTGTTCTTAATAATCACCTTTTGGACAAATTTTTAGTCAGAATTTGTTCTGGATAGCCTTTTGGTAACAATGGTTTATTAATCACTCTATGAAATTTCATCTGATTAGTGAGCCTATAAATGCTATACAATGTTCCAGCTGTTGTGGTAATCTCAGTGTATACAAGTCTACCTTTTGTACATCTTACCTCTGTATGCAGTGGTAGAAAAGTCTTGACTTCTCACTTTAGATGCAGCAAGAGACTTAGGACAACTAACTTCAAGCTTTTAGAAAAGTATTTCTTCCTAATATCAAAGCAGGAATAATAACTTCAACTATTTTCACTTTGATACCGGCTTTTAGGTTCTCCATGTACCTAAATTGGTGGGAGGAACAAATTCTTTGATGTTAGGACGATAGAAACAACATTTAACAGTTACAAGAAACTGGCACTTTAGCATCGACTCATTTCAGGAGCTTTTAATAGTTCTAACAAGTATAGTCCTTTGGTATTTTCAAAATATGAAGAAAAAGAAAACAGTAGGTGAAAAATGTCAACAAATTAGATAGAAGAAAAACATCTTTTTGTAATTTTTGTTCTTACTATGATATTCTTTTTACTTACCACTTGCTAGTTCTAGTTATTTATTCTTTCAATAATGGAAGAGGGCATAGCTACGGGCATTTTCTTTAAGATGGTATAAAGAATTATTTAGACACCAAGCAATATATGGAAAGCTTTTTATAGTATATTTATTGCTTTTTGATTTCATCATTTGTTTCAACAGTTATAGGGACATTTGGAGCCATAGCTTAAATGGTTTGATTTCAAAGGAATTTTAAAAATATAAGTGTTCTACCTCTTGTTGTACCAGATATATAATAGGGGTATCGCTTCATAATGTTTGCAACAGTGAAATTTAAACCAGGGATTACAACAATATTTATAGCACATACAACCTTTTAATATCCCTTATGTTTTATTTATTACTTTCAAGACTTGATGAATTTGATTATTCAGTTGTAGAAGCAGCTATGATTTAGGTGCAACAAATGACAGACTCTAACAAAGGTATTATTCTCATGTTATTGCCAGCTATAGTATCACGCATTCTAATGGCTTTAAACACTTTTCTTTTGATGATTTCGTGATAACTTTTTCGTTTCGTTTCAGACTGGGTTCTCAACTCTGCCACTTAGAATATATTCTATGATAAGACTTGGAGTTTCAGTGGAAATGCTCTATCAGTTCTGTTGATAATATCTCTCAATTTTATTGACATTATCAACATTACAAAAGAATTTCATTAGCTAGTCTTAAAATGTAGTATAATATTTATGACTAAATAAAATTTAGGAGG
>BNJU01002318.1_pt1 | contig 69586 bp, 130 predicted proteins | sample 8539281 | NCBI WGS metagenome assembly BNJU01 (sample SAMD00202456, study PRJDB9452) | human saliva metagenome | isolation source: human saliva | place: Japan | reverse complement strand
AAGGATACGAAAGACAGGGGGATATGAAATTAGATATTTTTACAAGAGGAACCAGAGCTATCTTGACCTATCCTCACAAGTCTAACTTTAATCGGATAGGCTGCTTATCCATGGTGGTATTTTCTTTATTGTTATCCGGTTACTGAAGCATCTTATACGTTATCATACTGATTTTTCCGATAAAAATGATTATAGCCATTGTGCTGATTGTCGCTCCGCTCTTGTATGGTTTATAGGATATTATCTCTTCATAAATGGAGTGAAATTAGAAATTTATGAAAATGACAGTTATTCAATACTATACTTATGGAAGTAGAGGGACGGAGTGTACTACATTTCAAATTTAAACTTGAAGATATAGAACAAATAAAAACGAAGAATCGTCCGTTTTCATTGTCTGAAAGATGAGCATAAAAATCAGAATCCTGTTCTTTATGGTCTCGCATGAGAAGAAACTCAATAAGCTGGAGAAGGTAAGTATCATCCTGGATAGAAAAAAGTGGATTGTTTTATGCAAGAGATAGAACAATTTCACAGAAAGAAAATCAATGAGTCGATTTAGCGGGAGCTTCATTTTAAAGCTATAAGTAAGAATAGGAAGTCTATTGAGAGAAGCTTTTTAGAATGTTATAATACCTCAGATTCAATATGACATGGTTTTCCTGATTTTTCGATAGAATCAGAAAAATTGTACAATAGAAATAAGGAGTATAAGAAACATGAAACTGGGAATTGTCTGGTTTTGCACGAATGTGGGAAAAGTCCACTCTTTTTAATGCGATAACGAAGGCGGGGGCGGAGTCTGCGAATTACCCCTTCTGTACAATCAGATCCGAATGTGGGCGTTGTGGCGGTTCCGGATGAGCGCTTGCAACTTCTTTTTCCGACCTCTATCATTCCGAGAAGATTACGCCTGCGGTGATTGAGTTTGTAGATATTGCGGGGCTGGTAAAGGGCGCTTCAGGGGAGAAGGCCTCGGGAATCAGTTCCTCGGAAACATTCGGGAAACGGATGCCATTGTGCACGTGGTTCGTTGCTGATGATGATAATGTCATTCATGCGTGGACGGCTCCGTAGACCTGATTCGGGATATTGAGACGATCGAGCTGGAACTCATTTTTCTCCGATTTGGAAGTCTTAGACCGGAGGATGGCAAAGACGAAGAAACTTGCGAATAACGATAAGGATGCAGAAAGAGTATGCTCTTCTGGAAAAACTCCATGCGCATCTGGAAGAGGGAAGCTCGCAATCAACTTTGAAGCCGAAGAGGAAGATGCCGCGTTCCTGGACAGCCTGGGACTGCTTACCCGTAAGCCCGTGATTTATGCCTGCAATGGAGGGAAGAGGAGCCTTTCGGACGACAGCGCATCGAACCCCTATGTCCAGAAGGTGAGGGAGTACGAAGAAGAACCATTCCGAGAGTTTTGTCATTTCCGCGCAGATTGAGCAGGAGATTTCCGGAACTTTCCGATGAAGAGAAGGGTGAGTATCTGGAGTCCTTGGGACTTCTCGAGTCGGACTCGATAAGATCGTACGCGCTTCCTATTCCTTACTGGGACTCATGTCTACCTCACCGCCGGAGAGAAGGAAACCAGAGCATGGACGATTAAGAAGGAACGTAGGCGCCACAGGCTGCCGGAAGATTCATACCGACTTCGAGCGAGGCTTCATCAAGGCGGAAGTGGTGAAAACTACAAAGACCTTCTGGATAACGGGTCTCTCTCCGCTGCAAGAGAGAAAGGCCTTGTCCGATGGAAGGAAAAGAATATGTGATGCAGGACGGCGATGTCGTTTTTGTTCCGTTTTAATGTATAAAGAAAGAGAATCGTTGATGCGGATAGAAGATAGCCGGAGAGCGGCAGAGCGCCGTTGTTCTTCTTTGGAAGTTTTTCAAGGGAAGAACAACGGCGCTATTTTTATATATTTTCCTCCGCAAAATTCGCCCAAAACCCCTTAAATTCACACGCAATAATTCTAGTATCTTGTCTTGACTCTTCCCTAAAAATCATGCATTATAATGTTGAAGTGGGAAAAAGTGGGAGAAAGTGGTAGAAAATGTTCACGGAGAGTATCATCACAATTTAGATACCAAAAGGCAGGATGATGATTTCCTGCCAAGTTCCGTCGAGGATGGATATAACGAATTTACCCTCGACCCGTTCCCTGGACAGGTGTCTTTCTGTATGCGATTCCGGAATGGAAAGAGCTGGAAGAAAAGCTCAGAAGCTTTGCCGATGACCAGTAAACAGGCGAGAACTTTGAAGCGTTTTTCTTCGGGAAAGCGCCATTTCCTGTGAATGCGATAAACAGGAAGAATTCTGATTCCCCAGACACTTCGGGAGAAAGCCTCCCTGGAGAAAGATGTCGTTTTGCTTGGTGTAGGAGATCACGCCGAGATCTGGGCGGAGAACTTGTGGGAAGACAACAATGATTTCTCAGACTATGAGAGCCTTGCTGGAAGATATGGAGGCTTAGGGAATCTGATGGAGTTTCAACACAAGAGCATCATGCTTAAAGAATGCCTGGAAGGGCTTTGCTATTCAGCCTCGACAGGGATTTATGTAGACGGCACATTGGGTGGAGGTGACATTCTTTTCATATTTTTGGAAAGACTAAACGATAAAGGACGGTTGATTGGAATTGATCAGGACGAAGATGCGATAGAAGCGGCAGTGGCAGGAGACTGGCTCCATTTCAAGAGAAGGTCACTGATAATCCGTGATAACTATGAACATTTTCAGACAATCCTTTCCAGCCTTTCCATTCGGAAGGTGGATGGGATTCTTTAGACTAGGTGTTTCCAGTTATCAGTTTGACGAGGGCGGACAGAGGATTTTTCCTATCGCTACGATGCGTCTCTGGATATGCGGATGGACCGCCGAGTGGACTTTACGGCGAGAGACATTGTGAACGGGTATAGCGAGACGGAACTGTATCACATGATACGGGATTTCGGAGAAGATCAATTCGCGAAGAATATCGCAAAGCACATTGTAAAAGAAAGAGAGAAAGAGCCGATTGAAACGACTTTTCAGCTGGTGGAGATTATCTCCCATGCGATTCCCATGAAAATGAGAGTGCAGGGAGGGCATCCGGCAAAGAAGACTTTCAGGCAATCCGTATCGCCCTCAATCGGGAACTGGATGTTTTGCAGAACTCTTTGGACAGTATGATTCGGGCTTTAGAGCCGGGAGGGAGGCTATGCATCATCACCTTCCACTCCTTAGAAGATCGGATTGTAAAGAAGGCATTCCGCACAGCGGAGAATCCCTGTATCTGTCCTCCGGATTTTCCGGTTTGCAGTTGCGGCAGAAAGAGTTTGGGAAAGGTCATAACGAAGAAGGCTATTGTTCCTTCGGCAGAAGAAATAGAAGAAAACAGTAGGGCAAAGAGGTGCAGAAAGCTACGCATCTTTGAGAGAGAGAGGAAGGAAGAGTTAAGACCCGGGGAAATACCGGGAGAACGCCGTGGGAAGGCACGGGAAGAAATCCGGGAATGCGCCGGAGAGAAAGAGTAGGGGAAGAAAGAGTAGGCAGATGTGAGAGAAGGGATGCTGTCACATTGTGATATAGAGACAGGTTTTATATAGGCTATAAAGAGGGGAAAAAGTATGGCAAGGAAGCTGGCAAGAAGGCATACAGGGTATATTGCCGGTTCGGTAGCAATGAAAGAAGAACTTGCACCGAAGAAAAAGAGAAAAGCGCATAACAAGACAGACGATGCCGAAGAAGGATGCACCGAAGAGAAAGGCGAAGAAGAGTGCAAGACTTCTTCACGGTGCGATTTCGAGGAAGAGCGCGCGAGAATTCTTCGTGAAAGGGAGATGGGGCATATTTTGCAGCAGGAACGCCTGCAAGGGAAGGCTCCGACGAACTTCGCGATGGTGTTTTTCCGTCGCCCTCTTTATGTTTTTCATGGGAGGACTCTTTGTTCCATTACATTCAGTTACAGACCGAAGTCAATACCAGAATGCATCGGATAGAGCAGAAGAAGAAAGAAATCGAGAAACTGAAGCAGAAGAACGATGCTTTTACAGAACGCTATCAATGCTGCGCTGGATCCGGAAAGATTTATACCGTTGCGACGGAAGAACTGGGGATGGTGTATCCGGGAGAAAACCAGGGTGATTGAGTATAAAAAGCAGGAAAGTGAGTATAAGAGCAGTATGAGAATATCCCGAAACACTGAGGAAGAAGAGAAAGAAAAGACGGCAGACGAAGATTCTGCTGTTTTATATGCAGGAAAAGCTGATGGTGGGATTTTGTTTTTAATCCTGCTATTTGCCGTTTTAAGTTCCGTTATTTTCGGAATGGTACGGAAGAACAGTGAAGAGTATAGTCGTATTGTCCTCGGACAGCGACAGTCCGGCTATGGTTCACGTTCCATTCAGGGCAAGGAGAGGGATATTCTGGATCGGAACGGAACGATTCTTGCAACCAGTGAGAAGGTGTACAATTTGATTGTGGACCCTCGGGCGATTACTTCCCGAAGCGATGACCGCTATGAAAAGGCGGTGGTCGATGCGCTACGGGAGTATTTTTAAGGGGAGACGAGCGGGTGGATACCGTCTCTTCCCTTCTGGAGGAGCAGAAGAAACTCTCACCGGAAAAGCGCGTATTTTTAAGTTTAAAGAAGATATGAGTTTCGATGAGAAAGACGCTTTTCAGAAATTCATGGACGAAAAGAATGCAGCGTATCGGAAGAGTGGAAATAAATACGAAATCAAGGGACTCTCTTTTGAAGATAAGTATAAAAGGAGCTATCCCTATAAAGAACTTGCGTGCAATGTGATTAGTTTTTCCTCGCAGGACAACAGCGGGGAACAGGCGGCGTAGAGCAGTATTACAACAACGATTTGATTGGAACGAACGGACGGGAGTACGGCTATCTGGATTCGGATACAAAGTTACAGTCCGTGATTCGGGAAGCAAGTGACGGGGATAGCATCGTTACCACGCTGGATTTCAATATCCAGAGAACGGCAGAGAAGTATTTGCAGGAGTGGCAGAAGGAAGATGTCGGGTCGAAAATGGCGACGCAATCGTCATGAATCCGAAAAACGGAGAGATTCTGGCTATGGCGAGTACGAATCAGTTCGATTTAAACCACCCGAGGAGTTGGATAAAACCCTTTATCCGGATGCACTGCTGAATGAATACGGAAAAAGGAGGCTCTTGCGAAGTATAAAAAGAGAGCATGACTGCAAGGAGATTTCGGAAGACGCGCTTTCCACGGTCTATACTCGGAGGAGATTTCCTCCCTCGGCGCACAGGTTGCCTGGAATCAGATGTGGAGAAATGTTGCGGTTTCTGATACCTATGAACCGGGTTCCACGGCAAAGCCTTTTACCATCGCCGGTGCTCTGGAAGAAAAATGCCATTGTGCCTTCGACCCAATTTACCTGTGACGGCTATATCAAAATAAGCGATGGCGTCCATACCTGGACGATTCGTTGCCACAAAAGAGACGGACACGGCACACTGGATGCGGAGCAGGCACTGATGCAGTCCTGCAATGTCTATCTCATGGACACCGCCTTTCAGGAAGGGGCGGAAAACTTTGTGAAGTATCAGCACATCTTCGGCTTCGGAGAAGACGGGGATTGATTTACCGGGAGAAGCGGATACCAAAGACCTGATTTATACAGCGGACACGCTGGGAAAGACTTCCCTGCACACGAACTCTTTCGGGCAGAACTACAATGTCAGTATGATTCAGATGGCGGCGGGATTTTCCAGTATCGTGAATGGCGGTTCGTAATATAAACCCCATGTGGTGAAGCAGATTCTGAATGCAAAACGGAACCGTCATTAAGGATGTGGAGCCGGAACTTGTGCAGGGTAACCAATTCCAAGAGCACGAGCGACTTCCTGAAAGAAGCCCTTTACCAGACGGTGGAGCAGGAACCGGCTCAGCAAAGATTCAGGGGCTATCACGTAGGCGGAAAAGACGGGAACGGCACAGAAGCTTCCCGTTCGGAGAAGAACTATCTGGTGTCCTTCTGCGGATTTGCACCGGTGGAGGATCCGAGCTCCTGGTCTCACGTCATCGTAGATACACTGAATCTGGAAGGAGAAGCGCAAGCGAGCGCTCTTTTGCTACGAAGATTGAGACAGAAGATTATGAAGGATGCGTTTGCAGTTTTTGAACATTCCTCCGCAGGGAGAAACCGACCCGGAAGATTCTTTAAATAAGAATTTAGAGGCGGAGAAGAAAGAAAACGCGAAAGAAGCGGATAAGGCAGAAGGAAATTCGGAAGACGAGAAGCAGGATAGCGACGAGGAAGTGCTGATAATCTGCCGGAGAGTACGAAGAACGAGGAAAAATTAAGGGAGAAGAGGTTAGGGGAGAAAAGATATGCTCAGGAATACCGTTTCGTTGGGGGATTGCATTTATCGTGATGCTTTTTGATTTCCCCGAAAAGGAATCGAAATATTGCACCGCCTGAAGTTCGGACAGGAAGTACGGGATGACGAGGCGGAGGCACATTTGAAGAAGCAGGAACCCTCGACGATGGGGATCCTTTTAATTGCCATTACCATAGGGGGTTCTGCCCTTTATCGGGGAAAACAAGGGTCTGCTCCCGCCTATTTACTGGGCATCGGCTTCGGGATAGTCGGCTTTATTGACGACTACCTGAAAGTGGTAAAACACCAGTCGGAAGGCTTCAATCCGAAAGCAGAAAATGGCTGCACAGGTGGTGATTTCTTCTTATATAGCGTATTTGTATTTTTCAGCGGTCATAGCATCGGCTTTTCTTCCCCTTTGTAAAGGGCAGAAGCTGCTTTTCGGAATCTGGTTTTTCCGATTTCTCTTTATCATTACGGCGACGGATACCGGATGCGAACTTTACGGATGGCATTGACGGACTTTGCGGAAGTGTTACTGCGGTGATCGTATTTTTCTCTTCCTTGCCGATCAGTTTTTTCTGGGAGGAGACACCCTCGGAGCCCTGCCCGGCGCGGTGCTCGGCGGAATTCTGGGATTTCTCGTATTCAATGCTTATCCCGCAAAGGTTTTTATCGGGAGATACGGGTTCTCTGCACTCGGCGGTTTCGTGGTGGCGATGGCGTTGCAAACGGAACTTGCCTTGTATATTCCGATTTTCGCCTTTATTTATTTTGTGGAAGTGCTTTCGGTCATTTTGCAGGTTTCCTATTTCAAGATGACGCATGGAAAGCGAATTTTTAAAATGGCACCGATACACCATCATTTTGAACTTTCGGGTTGGTCGGAAACAAGGGTTGTGACGGTATTCAGCATTGTTACCATCCTTGCCTGTTTCTTAGTAACCGCCTTTTTGAAAATGATGTAAAAGGATGAGGCGGTGCACAGGAACAGTTTCGGTGTTAGGGAATAAAAGAACGATAGTGGTAGGCGAAGCATAAAAAGAACAGAGGGATGAGGATGAACAGGCAGACAGTTTTGGTGTTAGGGACAGGGAAGAAGCAGAGTGGCAGCCGCAAAACAGATTATCGCGATGGGAGGCGAGGTCGTATTTTTGATGCCAATCCGAAGGGTGGACGAGAAGAAGTTGCTTTCTAATTTAAAGAAGAGAAGCGATGAAGATCGCGAAAGTAATCAAGGAAGCTTTCGATCGCGATTTATTGAAAATTGATGCCGCCGTCATCAGTCCCGGAATTCCCATGGATGAGCCGTATGTGCTGTCCATCCATACCGCCCAGATTCTCTGATTGGGGAAATCGAGCTCGCTTATCAGTCCTGCAAAGGAAAACTTGCTGCGGTGACCGGAACGAGATGGAAAGACCACAACCGTAAGTCTGATCGGAGAAATCTTAAAGAGTAAATTCGCCGATACCCATGTTGTGGGAAATATCGGAAATCCTTTTACGGCGGAAGCGCTGGATACGGAAGAACAGTCGGCGACCGTCTGTGAGGTGAGCTCTTTCCAGCTGGAGTCCATCGTGGATTTTCGCCCCAATGTCTCCGCTATCACGAATATTACCCCGGATCATCTGGACCGGCACAAGACGATGAAGAATTATATTGCGGTGAAAGAGTCGATTGCTTCAAACCAGACGGAAGAGGACAGTATCGTTCTGAATTATATGGATCCGGAGCTTCGGAAGTTCGGAAAGAAACGAAATCTGAAACCGAAGGTAATTTGGTTTTCCTCCGAGGAAGAGCCGAAGGAAGGCTTCTTCCTCCGGGACGGGGATTTCTACTATCGGACAAAGGAAGAAGAAAAAGAAGCTCTTTGCAACAAGACTTACATCTTCTGGGGAAGCACAATTATGAAAATGTGATGTGTGCGATGGCTGTCGGGATGCAAATGGGCGTTCCGATGGAGCAGATCATCAAGGTTTGTAAGAAATTCAAACCGGTAGAGCATCGTATCGAATTTGTTCGAGAGCGTTCGGGGGTTCGTTACTACAATGACTCCAAAGGGCACCAATGTTGATGCGGGCGATACAGGCACTTCGCGCGATGCCGGGACCAGTTCTCCTGATTGGAGGCGGGTATGACAAGCACGTTGATTTTGATGCCTGGGTGAAGGAATTCAGGGGAGAGTCAAGTACCCTTGTCTTGATCGGGCAGACCAGAAATCAGATTGCGGCGTGCGCGAAGAAAAACGGCTTTCATAATCTGATGTTTGCAGAGGATATGGATGAAGCGGTGAAGGATTGCGCAGCCTATGCGGATCCCGGAGATTATGTCTTACTGAGTCCCGCCTGTGCATCCTGGGGGATGTTTAAGGACTATGAGGAGAGAGGAAGAATCTTTAAAGACTGTCAAGAATTTATAAGGACGAAAGTAGAAGAAAGAAGCGGTAGGGAAAGGGTGCAGAATAGAGCATGGCAAACAAGAAAAGTAAAACATTTTTATGATTTCTCTTTGCTGGTAATGGTTTTTCTCCATTATCCTTTTTGGCTTACTCATGCTTTACTCTGCATCAGGGATATATGGCGGCAAAGAGCGATCTGGGAGATATGTACTTTTTTTAAAGAAACAGGGGATTTTTGCGCTGATCGGCTTTTGCGGCTCTTCTAATCCTGTCCCGCTTTGTGGATTATCACCTTCTTTCAAGCTGAATCTCCTTCTTTACGTACTTGCTTTTTGCGGCAGTGCTTTCTACTTTTTGCAATAGGCATTGCTTCCCAGGTTCCCATCGCTGGATTCTGTTTGTTCGGCGTACGGTTTCAGCCTTCGAATTCATCGAAACCGGCAGTCATTATTGTCTTTAGCCACGATTTTTGACCGATAAAGGGTATCGTATCAACAATTCCCGTGAAATTATACTGAACGGCTTTGTATGCCGCTGTACCGGCGATTTTTGTCGCAGTGACGAACCTTTCTGACGGGAATCATTATTCTCAGGGATGCGACCTTCATGCTCTTTGTGGCAGTGCGCTTTCCTATCGCTATCACCTTATGCTCCTGTCGTTCAGCACCTTTGTTTATCTTTGCGGCGTATCCCTTTGCCACTTTTCTACAGAAAATCGGCATCTTGAGGGGATACCAGATTACCAGAATTCTTGCATGGAAAAGACCAGCTTCCTTTCCGGATATGACGTACCAGACGAGACAGGGACTCTATGCCCATCGCTTCCGGCGGGATTTTCGGAAAGGGACTGGGAGAAAGCATCCAGAAGTTTCTGATGCCTGAGGCGCGAATGATATGATTTTTACGATTATCTGTGAGGAGTTGGGACTTGTCGGTGCGGTCGGACTGATGCTGGTCTATGCGCTCATTCTGTACCGCTTATATGAAATCGCGAAGAATGCGAAAGACCTCTTCGGCTCCTTCCTGGTGATTGGCGTCATGGCGCATATTGCGTTACAGGCGATTCTCAATATTGCGGTAGCGTGCAATGCCATTCCGAATACGGAATCACCCTTCCTTCATCAGCTACGGCGGAACGTCTCTCCTGGTGCTTCTGATGGAAGTGGGCGTTTGTTTTAAATGTTTCCTGGCAGACCACTCTGGAGAGAGACAAAGGAGAGTAGAGGATGCGAAAGATAAGGGAAACAAAAAGGAACTTTTCGGATACGGTATTCTGCTTTTTATCTTACTGAGTATTCTGATCGTCATCAGTACCGGATTCAAACGGTGCAAATCACGGAAATGCGCGAGTACAAGAAAGACGAAGTCGTGAAAATGATTTTCGAAAAGGATCGGGATTATAACAGCTTTTACGCCTTTATAAAGGATAAGCTGAGACCGCATAAGACGCTGCCTTTCGTCGAGAAGTATGAGCTGCATTGGAAGAACCCGCTCAGCGTGGAAGTCATTGTCTATGAGAAAAATATCGTCGGCTACGTTGAATATATGTCCAGCAATCTCTATTTTGACGGGGACGGCACCGTGGTGGAGTCCACGAAAAGAAGATTCCGGGCGTACCGAGAATTACCGGACTGGAAATTCACGAAAGTGAGTCTTTATAAGCCCCTTCCGGTAGAAAATAAAACGGTCTTTCAGGACATCCTGAATTTAAGTTCCGCGCTCAGGCAGGAGAAAATGAGTGTGACCATATTGACTATAGCAGCACTTCGGGAAGCGACTCTATATAGGAAATATAAAGGTGCTTCTCGGAGATGGTGCGGATATGGAGCAGAAACTGATGAGTTTGAAAAGACATTCTGCCGGCGCTTTCCGGAAGAAAAGGAACACTGGATCTTAGTCGATATCAGGGCAGAAAGAAAAAGAGTCCTATGTCTTTCGTGAAGAAAAATAAGCTTTCTCTTAAGAAACACGGCGTTTTCCTATCCTCGCCGTGTTTCTCTATCATTCTCTCTTACAAATAATCTAAAATTCTTATAATGAGATAGTTAGGATTAATGAGAATCGACAATCATTATGGAATGGAATATAGATTTTGAAGGAGGAAGACATGATAGAAATCCAGCTTCCCGAGTCAGAGGCAGCAGCAAAGATTATGAGTCATCGGTGTCGGTGGCGCAGGTAATAATGCGGTAAACCGTATGGTGGATGAAGGCATCGCAGGGGTTGAATTCATCAGGGGTAAATACGGATAAGCAGGCTTTACAGTCCAGTAAGGCTTCCACTTCCATGCCCATCGGAGAAAAAACTCACGAAGGGACTCTGGCTGCGGCGGAAAGCCGGAGATCGGAACCAAGGCGGCAGAGGAGAGTGCGGAAGAGATTACCGCAGCACTCCAGGGTGCGGATATGGTTTTTCGTAACTTGCGGAATGGGGAGGCGGTACCGGTACCGGTGCAGCGCCAGTTATCGCGAAGATTGCGAAGATATGGGGATTCTACGGTCGGTGTTGTGACAGAAGCCTTTCCGCTTTGAAGCGAAGCAGCGTATGAAGAATGCCCTTTCCGGAATCGATGCATTAAAGGATGTCGTAGATACCCTGATTGTCATTCCAGAACGACAGATTATTGGAGATTGTAGAAAAGAAGACTTCTCTTCGGGATGCTTTGAAGAAGGCGGATGAAGTTTTACAACAGTCCAGTACAAGGAATCACGGACTTAATCAATGTACCGGGATTGATCAATCTGGACTTTGCCGATGTTTCTTCCGTGATGAAGGATAAAGGAATTGCCCATGTCGGTATCGAGTGAAGGCGAAGGGGATGACAAGGGCAATCGAAGCAGTGAAAGCGGCGATTTCTTCTCCGCTTCTGGAAAGCACCATCGAAGGCGCAAAGCCGATGTTATCATCAATATTTCCGGCGATATCAGACTTGATTGAGGTGCAAATGATGCCGCGTCCTATGTGGAAGAACTTGTCGGCGAGAATGCGAATATCATCTTCGGTGCAATGTACAACGAAGATGCACAGGATGAGGTATCCATCACCGTTATTGCAACCGGTATCAAAGAGAAGAAAGCGGAGTAAAACCCGCACAGACGGAATTCAAGGCACAGACTCCGGTCTCGTCCGCTCGGCAGCACTACTGTACCGAGTTTTACGGCGCCGAGCTTCTGAATCCGCAAAGACCGGTTTCTCCGGTTTTGGGAGAGCGTCCGGAAGTGCCCATTGAGCCGCAGAGCAATGTTCTTCGACCGAACCCGACTGTTGAGCCGCAGGCACCGGCAAAGCAGAGACCCGCAAGAGAGGGAGGACTTGAGATTCCCCGACTTCCTGCGCAGAAAGTAACAGAATATCGTAGGCTATGTCCTCGGGACATAGCCTTTTCTTGAAACGAGAAAAGTCCGCACAGCGTATTTTTCTCGTTTTCTTTCACCATAGAAAAAGTTTTTACCGTGGATATTCTAGAAAGATAGAGTTGGGGAGGCATGGCAGAGTTTTAAAAGAAGAAATTGAAAAGAGGGAGACCTTTGCGATTATTTCTCCCCGGACGCGGGAAAGACGACCCTGACGGAGAAGTTCCTGCTTTATGGCGGAGCAATCAATCTGGCGGGAACAGTAAAAGGAAGGAAGTCTTCCAAACACGCCGTTTCCGATTGGATGGAGATTGAGAAGGAAAGAGGAATTTTCCGTCACTTCTTCCGTTTTGCAGTTCAATTATGACGGAAGAGTGTATCAATATTCTGGACACACCCGGACACCAGGATTTCTCCGAGGACACCTATAGAACCCTGATGGCGGCGGACAGTGCAGTCATGGTGATTGACGGCGCAAAAGGTGTGGAGCCGCAGACCATCAAGCTATTCAAGGTCTGTGTGATGCGGCACATTCCCATCTTCACCTTCATCAATAAGTTTGACCGGGAGCAAGAGACCCCTATGAACTTCTGGATGAGATTGAAGAGGTGCTGGGGATTCGTACTTGCCTGATAGACAGCCTATCGGTTCCGGACACCATTTCAAGGGTGTCTACGACAGGAGAAGGAAGAAGTGGACCTGTTTCATGCCGAAGGGGGCGGAGAAGGAAGTACAGAAAGAAGTCTTCCGGAGGGAGGATGAGGCGCTCCGCACGGTAATCGGAGAGGATTTCTATCCAGAAGTTACAGGAGGATTTGGAACTCCTGGAGGGCGCGGCAGAGGCCTTTGACGAGAAGAAGGTGGATAGTGGAGAGCTTACCCCCGTATTTTTCGGCTCTGCACTCACGAACTTTGGCGTAGAGACTTTCTTACAGCATTTTTTGAAAATGACGAAGTCTCCGCTTCCGAGAATGTCGGATCAGGGCTTGATCGATCCGGTAGAAGAGCAGTTCTCCGCTTTTTGTCTTTAAGATTCAGGCAAATATGGATCCGAAGCACCGGGATCGTGTGGCTTTCATGCGGATCTGCTCCAGGGGAGTTTGATGCGGGAATGAAGTGAACCATATTCAGGGAGGACGGAAGGTGAAGCTTTCGCAGCCCGCAAATGATGGCGGATGAGCGTAAAATCGTCAGAAAGCGTATGCCGGAGATATTATCGGGATTTTCGACCCGGGCATCTTCTCAATTGGAGACACCCTGGAACTTTCCGGAAAGAAGTTCGCGTATGAAGGAATTCCGACTTTCGCGCCGGAGCACTTTGCCAGAGTCAGACAGATCGATACGATGAAGCGAAAGCAGTTCCTGAAAAGGCGTTTCCCAGATTGCTCAGGAAGGTGCGATTCAGATCTTCCAGGAATACAATACCGGAATGGAAGAAATTATCGTCGGCGTGGTCGGTACCTTGCAGTTTGAGGGTCTTGACCTACAGGCTGAAAAATGAATACAATGTAGAAGTTCGATTGGATATGCTCCCGTATGAACATATCCGCTGGATTGAAATTATACCGAAGTGGATGTCACGGCGATTTCCAGGGACTTCCGATATGAAAGTGGTAAAAGGTTTAAAGGACAGACCGCTTCTACTCTTTGCGCATCCCTGGTCCATCGGGATGGTCTTAGACAGGAATAAAGGGCTGGAACTCAGTACGTTCTCCAGAAATTAGAGCAAGAGCAGCGTAGCGGAAAACAACAATATTTTACATAGAAAAGGAGAGACTTATGGGCAAGACAATCAAAGAGTGGCTCGAGGAGCACGAGAAAGAGATGTTACAGGACTTATCGGCTTTGGTTCGGATTCCTTCGGTACAGGGAGAGACAAAGGCGGATGCTCCTTTTTGGTGAGGAACCGAAGAAAGCATTGGAAGAGGGATTAAAGATCTGTGCTTCCTATGGTTTTACAACGAAAAACTGGGAGAATTATGTCGGAACAGCGGATTATTCACCGGAACTTCCGCATAGTCTCGATATTCTCGGACACCTGGATGTTGTTCCCGCCGGAGAGGGATGGACGGTGACCGACCCGTTTACCCTTTTTGGAGAAGGACGGCATTGCATACGGTAGAGGCGTGAGTGACGATAAGGGACCGATTCTTTGTGCCCTTTATGCGATGCGTGCGATTAAAGAGCTCGGTTATGAGTTGAAGAAAGGGGTTCGCCTGATTCTCGGAACGAATGAGGAAACCGGATCGGCAGATTTGGCTTACTACTATAAGAAGGAAAAAAGCGGGCGAGATGAGTTTCACGCCGGATGCGGAGTTCCCCATCATCAACATTGAAAAAGGCGCATTGAAGGGAACCTTGCGGAAGGCCAGAAAGGCGGAAGGGATCCTTCGCTCTCTTACAGCCGGTGTAGCGGTTAATGCAGTTCCGCAGAAAGCGGTTTTGAGTTTACGAAGCTCTCCGAGGAAGATTTTCAGAAAGCGAAGGATAATGTAGAGAAAGAGTGCGGCGTACAGATTCAGAAGGAAGGCAATACGGTAACGGTGATCGGTATGTCCGCCCATAGCTTCCACTCCGCATCTTGGGAAGAATGCGGGACTTGCCGCACTTCGTTTTGCTGTACTTCTTCCTGAAGTCAGTGCAGAGGATAAGAAGGCTCGGAATCGATTCTTACCCTTTTCCCTTTACGGTGTTACGGACGGCTCCGGTATCGGAATCAAGATGCAAGATGAAGAAAGTGGAGACTTGACCTGTACTCTCGATATTTTCTCTCTGGACGAGAAGGAGATGTACTTCATTTTTGACAGCCGTGTACCGATTTGCGGAAACAAAGAGAATTGTGAGGATGTGGCGAGAAAGTTTTCCGAGGAGAAGGGCTTCTGCTTCGAGACGAAGGGCATGATTCCGCCCCATTACGTACCGAAGGATTCCGATTTTCATCAAGGCGCTTTTTCCTGCTATGAGAAGGTAACCGGGGAAAAGGGAGGTGCATCGCAATCGGAGGCGGCACCTATGTCCATGAGGGTGGAAAATGGAGTAGCCTTTTGGTGCCATTCTTCCGGATGTGGATACCCAGCATGCACGGTGCGGATGAGTGGATGAAGGTGAAAGACCTGCTTCTTGCAGCCGAGATTTATGCCGAGTCGATTCTTGCACTTTGTCAGTAATAAAGCGTACGCAGCTTCCTCTCCGTTATTTTGGAGAGGAAGCCGCATCCGGTGTAGAATCTTGTCAATACGCGGAGTTTTAAATGGAAGATAAGAGAAACGAAGAAGAGATAGAGCAGAAAGAAGGTAGACGGGGAGATTTGGAGCGGAAAGAGGAAAGACAGGAAGAGACGGATCGGGAGAGCATCATCTCCGTACAGGGACTCGGAAAGGTGTTTCACACCGCCTCGGAGATTTTCACCGCCCTGGACGATATCCGTCTGGATATTCAAAAAGGACAGATACAGGGGATCATTGGTCTTTCCGGAGCCGGAAAGTCCACTTTGGTGCGCTGTATCAATTTTCTGGAGAGACCGAGCAGCGGACAGATTTTCTTTCACGGAAAAAGCTTGAGTACGATGAAAGAGAAGGAAATTCTTGCCATGCGACAGAACATGGGCATGATTTTCCAACAGTTCAATCTCTTGGAACAGAGAAACCTTCTCCAGAATGTCTGCTTTCCTTTGAAATTGCCGACAGCGGCTTTCTTTCCCGCGCTTTAAAAAGAGTGGAAGGATCAGAAACGGAAGGCAAAGTCTTCGGATAGAGGAGATTCCGTGAATAGAGGAGATTCCGCGGAGAGGGAGAAGACGGAAGGAAAGCCGAGCCTGACGCCTTTCCCGGTCATTCTGAAAGCGCTTTTCAGCGGAAGAGCAAGAAAAGAGAAGAGAATCCAAAGAGCGCAGGAGCTACTTAAGCTCGTAGGGCTGGAAGGAAGAGAGAAGAGCTATCCTGCCCAGCTTTCCGGCGGACAGAAGCAGAGAGTTGCCATTGCACGGGCACTGGCGACGAATCCGGAGAGTGCTGCTCTGTGATGAGGCGACTTCCGCACTGGACCCGAAGACGACCGAACAGATTCTCTCTTTTAAAGAAAAATCAATCGGGAAATGGGCGTAACCATCATTATCATCACGCATCAGATGAGCGTGATAGAGTCTATCTGCGATGAAGTGGCGATTATCGACCATAGTCATATTGCGGAGTGCGGACCGGTCAAAGAAGTATTTCAATCCCCTAAGACGGAGATTGGAAAGAGGCTGATTCTCGGTGAAGGCGAAAAGGAAGCGTTCTTTGGCAGCGGAAGACGATTTCGTATCGTGTTTGACGGAAGGAAGGCGCATGAGCCGATTCTTTCCGAACTGATTCTGGCATTGCACACGCCGGTTAACATTCTCTTTGCCAACACGAAGGAAGTGGACGGGATGGCGGTAGGGGCAGATGGTGATAGAATTGCCCGAGAACATGGAGGACATTCTTCATGTCACGGAATTTATGAAGGAACGCGGCATTGCATTTGAGGAGGTAAGGCGCTAAGGATGAGTATAAAAAGAAATGATTCCCATGTTTCAGACGGAAACCGTGGCGACCTTATATATGGTCAGTATTTCCACGGTGATTTCTTACCTGATCGGTATTCCTCTCGGGGTGATTCTCGTTGTGACGGAGGAAGGAGGGCTTTGCCCGATGAAACTCGTGCACGCCGTTCTCGGCTTTCTTACGAATATTTTTTCGGACCATCCCGTTCCTGATTCTGCTGGTCATGGTGCTGCCGATTACGCAGTTCCTGGTGCATACGACGCTGGGGCCGACGCCATCATTCCTCCGCTCGTCTTTGCCGCTGCCCCTTACATTGCGAGAATGGTGGAATCCTCCTTAAAGGGAAGTGGACGAGGCGTCATCGAAGCGGCGCGTTCCATGGGCGCGAACCGCAGGCAGATTATCTGGAAGGTTTATCTTCCGGAAGCGAAACCGAGTCTCTATATCGGTGCAGCGATTTGTATCACCTCGATTCTGTCCTACTCCCGCTATGGCGGGATTTGTCAGGCGGCGGCGGACTCGGTGCGATTGCTGCTTAAACTACGGGTATTATCGCTATAAGACGGATATCATGATTATAGCGGTGGTTGTCCTGTAGGGCATCGTGCCAGATCATTCAGGAGTTCTGGATGCGCCTGGCAAAATTCAGCGACAAGAGGAGAAGAGTTTAGTTTTCTCCCTTTAGCATAGAAACCAAAAAGGAAACTGTATAGTAGAAAAGGAGAAGTTATGAAAAAGTAGTAGCCCTGCTTCTGGGACTTGCAGCGATTTCTCTCGCTGCCTGCGGTGGAAAAGAAGGCGGAGTCACAGGGCAGAGACCACGAAGGCTGCCGAGTCCGGAACGGATAAGGCGGGAGAGAAGGAAAGTGCGAAAGCCACTGAGGAAGCGAAGGCGGACGGAGAAGCCGTGAAGATTAAGATTGGCGCTTCCCCAAGCCCTCATGCGTGAGATTCTTGAGGGCGGCAAAGGATGCTTTAAAGAAGGAAGGCGTGGACATTGAGATCGTGACCTACAACGACTATGTACAGCCAGAACTCGCACAGACCAGGGACAGATTCAGGCAAAGCTATTTCCAGCATCAGCCGTATCTCGATGATTTCAACAAGGAGAACAACACCCATGTTGTCTCTGTAGGAAAAGATTCACTATGAGCCGTTCGGTATCTATGCCGGAAAGTCCAAGGACTTAAAGGACATTAAGGACGGCGCGAAGATTGCCGTACCGAACGATACAACCAATGAAGCAAGAGCCCTCCTTCTTTTAGAGGCAAACGGCATCATCAAGCTGAAGGACGGTGCAGGACTTACGGCAACCAAGCAGGATATCGTTGAGAATCCGCACAATGTCGAGCTTTATGAAGTAGAAGCGGCACAGATTCCCCGTTCTTTAGATTCTGTAGACTTCGCCTGCATGAACGGAAACTATGCTATCAGGCAAACTTTTAAGCCGAGTGATGCGCTGCTGCGGAGAAGTCCGATTCGAGGCGGCACAGACCTATGCCAACATCATTGCGGTTGCCGAGAAGGACAAGGATGCAGAGTGGGCAAAGAAGATTGTAGAAGTTTTACATTCCAAGGAAATTCAGGATTTTATCAATAAGAAGTACGACGGTGGCGTAGTTCCCATCGACTAAGGAAGCGGATTTCCCACAATAAAAGAAAGTTTTAAAATTTAAAGTAGCAGTCATGCTTGCATTCATGGCCGCTTTCTTGTAAGAATAAAATAGATGTTATACAGATAGATGCTTTACAGAGTTGTGTGTGCTACTTGTTCACAAACAGAAAAGTGGGAACAAAGGCAGAGCGAAAAAGATTCCATTGCTTAAGCAAGAAAGATTCAGCAGGCAAATCAATGTAAAGGAATGGACGTTTCGCAGAGGGAAGGGTTTATGAATAATGTAGAGATGAGAAGATTTGCAGGAAAAGCAGTGGAGGAAGAACTTTCTGACATTTTTCGCCGCTTTTTATCCTGCTTTTAGCCGTATATCTGGGGATTGCCATTGCGTTTTCTTTTGTGCTGAGTCCCAGTCTGGTTCTGACGCTCTCCTCTTTAGCAAGAGGGGATACAGTATGGTTTGAATCTCAGTATTTCAGGATTCTCCTTGCTCTTTTCTCTGTGTTCTTCTGCTCTACCTCGTGATAACGTCTTTTCTTTTCTTTATATGGCTTTGAAACTGACGAGAGAGGGAAACGATCACGCCCTTTGATATTTTTTTATACCTTAAATCTGAAAAATTTTCCCATGCAGAGAAGCCTTATCGGCTATACCTTCCTCTATCTGATTCTCCCTTGGGGACTAGAACGCGCTCTTTATCTTCTTCTTCGGGTTCAGCATGAAGAATCCCTGCACTCAATTTCCTGGAAGAAGCGACATTTCACATTGGCATCGGGACGTTTCTGCTCTTTTATCTTTGTGTCCCTTTCTGATTCTGGAGCGGAAAGCCGTCAGCCTGAAAGACGCGATGCAGAAGAGCGTGGCAATGATGCAGAAGGAGTGGAAACTCTTTCTCCGGCAAGTGCTCTTCTCTTGTGATTCGCCTCAGAGCGAATCTGCTTGCTTCCATGTGGAGCTACATTCTGGACAACAGTTCATTTCCCGATATGCTCCTTTCCGCCTTTTTACGTCCTCTACCTTTCTCCTGCTTTATTCTCGTGCAGGCGAAGTTCTATCAGGAGATTCTGAAGAAGAATGAAATCCTCGGAAGAGCGGAGACTCCGGAGCCGGAGGAAGTGAGTACGGAGTGGCGGGATGAATCCGTTCGGGAAACGGAGGAGTTACAGCAGAAAGAAGACATAGCCGAGCCGAAGGAAGAGAATACCGAACAAGAGGAGAGAAAGCCGAGAAACAGGAAGAGAGCAAAGCGGAAAGCCGGAAGAGGGAAGCCGTGCAAGAGGAGAGAAAGTCGAGAAGCAAGAAGAGAAGAGGAACAAGCAAAAGAGCAAGCGCTAAGCCGGAAGAGAAGAAAGAGGAAGAACTCAGTTTCGAAGAAGCCAGAAAAACGGTATACGGACTATAAGGAGGAATCATGAAGTGTCCTTTTTGCAATGCGGAAGATACCCGCGTCATTGATTCAAGGCCTGCGGACGAGAACACGGCTATTCGCAGAAGAAGACAGTGCGAAGTTTGCGGAAAGCGTTTTACCACATTTGAGAAGACGGAGACCCTTCCGTTTATGGTGGTGAAGAAGGATCTGAGCCGTGTGCCGTACGACCGTTCCAAGTTGGAGGGAGGCATCGTCCGCTCCTGCCATAAAAGACCGGTTTCCCCGCAGCAGATTGCGGAGCTTGTGGATGATATCGAAAGCAGCATCTTCTCCCACGATACGAAGGAAGTGAGTACGGAAGAGATTGGGGAAATGGTGATGGAGCGCTTAAAGACCCTGGATCAGGTTGCTTATGTTCGTTTTGCCTCCGTGTATAGAGAGTTTCAGGACATCAACACCTTTGTGGATGAGATTGGGAAACTGCTTAAGACCCGAGGAAAAGGAGAGGAGTAGCAAGGCATGGAGAGTAACACGAAAGAAAAGTCCGGGGAGTCTATTTTTTTCCCCTCCTTCTCCGTCCTGTCCGTGTATGCACTGGATTTTCATCGCCTGTATGAGAAGGGGTATCGGGCACTCTTTTTTGATATCGATAACACCCTGGTGTATCACGATGAGCCGGCGCTCTTTGAAACCGTAAAGCTCTTTGCCCTGCTTCACGCCATCGGATTTCAAACCGCCATTCTCTCGAATAACGGAGAGAGTAGAGTGCGAAAATTTGCAGAGGCGGTACGGGCGGACTACTATATTGCAAAAGGCGAGGAAACCCGGGGCAGATGCTTATCTTCGTGCCGTGCAACATTTTTCTTTAAAGAAGGAAGAATGTCTCTTCTTTGGAGACAGATTTTCACGGATATCGTGGGGAGGAAATAGAGCAGGAGTGCCGACCGTCCTGGTACGACCGATGGGAAAAGAGAAATATTTTCATATTGTATTAAAAGCGGATTTTGGAAAAGCCTTTTTTACTTTGCTATAGCATCCGGCATAAGCTCTGGGAAGAATTACCGTAGACACTGCATGAGGAAGACAAGGGATAAGACATGAAAATCATTGTGCCGATACAGGGAAAAACAGAAGAAGATTGCTTGAGAACGGTGCGGCTTTTTAGCGGCGCACCGCTATTTTCCGTATGTGTATGCGATTGAACTGCGATATGACCTCCTTACAAACCGAAGTGAAACACTTTCCGACTTCTTGCAGGAAATCAGGAAGTTGATCGGACAGAAGAAATTGATTTTCACCATCCGAACGGATCGACAGGGCGGTGCCTTTCCTTTTGGCAAGAGCTATTTTCAGCTGAATCTTCTGGCGATGGAGAGCGGTGTGCCGGATTATATCGATCTCGAAGTGGAGACCGGAGAGGAAGGACGCGGACCCTGGAAGGAATGTATCGAGATGGTGCAGCATCTCGGAGGCAAGGTGATTGCCTCTTACCATGATTTTCAGAAGACGCCGAGCATCGAAGAGAGAGGAGATTCGGACAGACTTTCCTCTTATCCGGTAGAGGTTGTGAAAATGGCGGTTATGCCGAGAACGAAGGAAGATGTTCTGAACGCAATGCTCTCCGGAAGAAGGTGGAAAGACAGGCACGGCAAGACGGAATTGATCGTGATGTCTATGGGAGAAATGGGACGGGCGAGCAGAGTTCTCGGTGATTTGTCCGGATCCGCCTACAGCTTCGTGCAGGTGTTTACTGCCTCTGCACCGGGACAGTGGGAAATCGGGGAGTACCTCGCCACTGTCGGGAAAACTCAGAGGAAAGAACAGTGTGCGTTCCTCGGTTTTATAGGGAGCGGAAAGTCCACCCTGGCATCGAGAATCGCGGCACTTTCCGGCAAAGAATTTTTCGAGATGGATGCCCTTCTGGAGAAGAAGTTCGGGATGCCGATTTCCGCATTTTTCCATAAATACGGAGAAGAGCGTTTCCGAAAGGAGGAAGCGAAGCTCCTCCATACACTGTCTTCCGAAAGATGATTCTCTCTCCGGGGAGGCGTGGTTTTAAGAGAGGAAAAACAGAAAGCAACTGAAAGAGCATTTTTTTCACCATTTACCTGCGTGTACGACCGGAGACGGTAGTCGAGCGGCTCTCAAGGGTGAAAAATGTCCGTCCCTCTACAAGGGAAAATGAACAGGCAGGCCATCGGCGAAATGATGGCGGAGCGCAGTGCTTTATACGAAGAGACGGCAGACTATATCCTGGACGGAGACGGGAAGAGTGTGGAGGACTGTGTCGAGGAATTACAGCGGGTTCTACAGGAGAACGGCATGCTTCTCCCTTGAAAGTGTGCATTGCAAAGAAAGAGAGAAAGGAAGAAGAGAGAATGAAGAAACGATTGATTTTAACAGCTGCGATTTTGGGATTTGCCCTGCTTAGCGCTTGCGGAGAGAAAAAGGCGAGTGAGACCGCAGGAAGCAGTGTGGGGACGGTTTCCGGGAAAGAGAGTACAGAGCGCAAAGGAAAGCGCAGGGAAAGAAACGGAAAAGGGCCGGAGAGAAGGAGAGTCAGAGGCGGATGCCTCGGCATATCAGGACTCCGGAGTAGAACTGAAGTTTACGGCGAAGAATTTGAATAAAGAGGATATCAGTAACGACATTTTTGCGGAGAAAGACCTTACCGTACTGAACGTCTGGGGTACTTTCTGCGGTCCCTGTATCAATGAGATGCCGGAGCTCGCAAGCTGGTCGAAAGAAATGCCTGAAAATGTTCAGATCATCGGACTGGTTGCCGATATCTCCGGGGACACGGATGAACAGCATATCGACCTTGCCAAGAAGATTATGGAGCAGTCCAAGGGAGATTTTCAGAACATCATCCCGAATGAGAACTTCTCCGACTTACTTTCTACCGTTGTGGGCGTTCCACGACGTATTTCATCAATAAGGACGGAAAGATTATTGGAAAACCGATTGTCAGGGGCGCAGGTGGCGAAGTACAAGGCTTTGTGAACGGCTATTTAGAGACGTTGAATCCGTAACGGGAAAAGGAAAGAAAGATGAAGAAGTGGAAGGCATTTTTAGTGCAATATCGAATCTTCTTTTCCGCTCTTCTGTCTCGGAATCGCCCTCCTTTTTCTCCTCTATGGGGCGTATCACGGAGAAGCGGATACCGTGTTACAGAAAGCGATTCAGGGTTTGTCTGGAATGTGTGGGGATAGGATAGGGAAGGGCGCTTTGCGCGCGATAGGGACAGGAAGGCTGGTTTGAGCGTGATAGAGTAAGGAAGTGGTAGAGTAAGGAAGTGGAAATGCGGAAAAGTTTAACCGGAAATAAAAAAAGAATAGGGGGAAGCAAGGGCTTCTCTCTTTTTCGGATGCATAGAGTGGGAACACAGATTGGCGCAACGCTCCTTTCCAATCCCTATCTCGGTAATTTTTTTCAAAGGGAAAAATCTACAGTGGAAGCGGAAAACGGTTCTGCACGCCCGGCTTAAATTGCTATTCCTGTCCGGGAGCGGCGGGGTCTTGCCCGATTGGGGGCGTTGCAGGCAGTGGCGGGGTCTCTGCAATATCAGTTTTCCTTTTATATTGTGGGGATGCTTTCTCTCATTGGCGTTTTCCTCGGACGCACAGTCTGCGGCTTTCTTTGTCCTTTTGGACTGGTGCAGGAACTCCTTCATAAGATACCGGGGAGGAAGTGCTCTACGAGAAGCTCGCGGTTCTGAAAAGGACTCAAGTATTTCCTGCTTTTCTTTGTCGTCCTTTTGATGAGTGCATTTTTACCGATTCCTTCGGGATGGCGCCTCCCTATTTCTGTAAATACATCTGCCCGCAGGGATTCTCGAAGGGGTATTCCTCTCGCCATTGCAAATGAAGGCATTCGTGCGACGCTCGGGAAGCTCTTTCTCTGGAAGAGCGGTATTCTGCTCCTGGTGCTTGTTCTGTCTGTCTTCGTCTATCGTCCCGTTTTTGCAAGTTCCTCTGTCCGCTCGGCGCATTTTTATGCCTTTTTCAATAAACTGTCGTTTTTCAGTACCAGGGTCGATGAAAATGCCTGTATTCACTGCGGAAAAATGCAGGAAAGCCTGCGGGATGGAAGTGGATATGTCGAAGAATCAGACAGGCCTCGAATGCATCCGCTGTGGCGAGTGCGTGAAGGTCTGTCCGACGGATGCGATTACGACGTCCTTTGATAGACTGAAAGAGAAGGCGGTAAGAAAAAGAACAGCGAGGCATACATTGTAACGGAGGAAAACCAGGACGACGGTAAAAACTTTTGCTCCCGGAAAGCCTATAGAAAAGGAACAATGAGACGGTGGAAAGGAGAATATAAAAATGAAGAAGTTTATTGCGGATGAAGGATTCTGGAAGATTTTTCCGGAAGCGTTGATTGGCGTGCTCACAGTGCAAAATGTGCAAGAGTCCATTCAATTGGATCAGGAGAAGGCAGCGGAGATTCAGAATCTTCTTACGAAGGGCAAATGAAGACGCAAGACGTTTTTGTTCCGAATGAAACCATTTCTGAAAATGAAGTAGTAAAAGCTTGGAGAGGCTTATTCCCGTTTTCCGACGAAGAAAGGGAGCAAGATGCGCATTGGAAGCTCTTTTTGAAGCGAGTCTTGAAGGACAATCCTGTGGGCTGCATTGCACCGACAGTGGATATTAGCAATGCAATTTTCTCTAAAGCACGCTTTTCCGATTGGTGCCGAGAATATGGATGCCTTTCAGGAGATATTCATCTTGGTATCATGAAGGGGGGAGAAGAATTCTGGCCCGATCGGTTCAGAGAAAATGGAGCCGCCCTTCCCGATGAAGTGCGTATTATGATCAAGCCGGTGTGATTGTCGCTGTTGGAACTGGAGAGATGGAAAACGGACAGAAGTAAGCGAGGAAACAACGAGAGAATTTATTGCCATGGAGTGCGTTGAGCGGAGCGAAGGGAAGAATTGCAAAGCTGCACTGGATGAGCTTAGTCAGCTATTATCGCAGTATGTCAGGGGCGGAGATTATCACAAAAACAATCGTGGATCAGGGAACACCCGGAGATAACGATAGAGTAGGATTTTTCCTTGTTGATTTTTAGGAACGGATGCAGATTCTTACAATCGTACAAATTCGTGAGAGAAATAGAATTTTTATTGACAAAGTTCTTACGCTTTAGTATCATTTACTGGTCGCCAATTTTAGCGACTGCGGGGTCTTAGCTCAGCTGGGAGAGCATCTGCCTTACAAGCAGAGGGTCACAGGTTCGAGCCCTGTAGGCCCCATAGTTCGGTCCGGTCTGCGTGTTATACGCAGCCTGGGTCGGAATTTTTTTCTGAACAGCTGTCCGATTCCGGCGACTGTTTGAGGCGAGATAGCTCAGCTGGCTAGAGCACACGGTTCATACCCGTGGTGTCGAGGGTTCAAGTCCCCCTCTCGCTAGAGTGAAGGAGTTGAAACATTCTGAAGAGGGTTGTTTCAGCTCCTTTTGCGTTTATCGTTTTTCTACACTTTGCCTTTTGGAAACGGAAATCAGGAATGGAAAAATGGATTAATCTGCTTTGTAATAGAATAGTGGAGCGATACAGAGGAAGTCGGATGCAGCACTTTGCCGCACGTCATCCGGCCTTTCGACGCTTTCTTCGTTTCCTCTACCGCTATCGTTATGGCAACGTACTTTGGCTTGGCATAGTGTATCCCCTTTGGTTTCGCTCTCTGGAAAGTCGCATCACGGTGAGTACGGGGTATCACATCATGCACACGCATCTCGATGACTTGATTCCTTTTTATGCTGTTTTTATTGTGCCGTATTTCCTCTGGTTTCTTTATATTTTTACGGGTCTTGCCTACTTTCTTCTGGTGAATAAGGAGGATTTTTACAAAGTGAGCCTCTTCCTCTTTGTGGGGATGATTGCGAGCCTCGTAATCTGCGAGATTTATCCGAATGGAACCGATTTTCGTCCCGCCTACCTTCCGGATAAAAATATTTTCCTGATTATGGTGAAGAGGCTGTACCGTATTGACACGCCGACGAATGTCTTTCCGAGTATTCATGCCTATAATTCTCTTTGTATGCATATTGCGCTGATGAAGAGCAAGAATCTCCGAGAGGCACGCTATGGCAGGTTTGTGCGTTTTGCATCCGGGCTCCTCTGCATTTTGATTTGTATTGCCACATTGGTTTTGAAGCAGCACTCCGTACTGGATGTCGGTGGTGCGCTACTTCTTTGCTTTATTACATACGGTTTTATCTACGGTTGCGAGCTTTTTGCTCTCGGCGAATACTGGGAAAAGCATAGTGCGAAAAAAATACAAAATAAAGATAGAGACAGGGGTGGTTGTTTTTGATGATACGGGAATATTTTCATAATGCCGTCAGGGCATTTTAAGACGATTACGAAGCATAAGCTGCTCGTCATGCGACTCTGCTTTTCTGTAAGCTTATATAGGCAGGGCTTGCTGCATGACCTCTCGAAGTATAGCTTCACCGAATTCAAAACAGGGAATCAAGTATTACAAGGGTATAAAAGTCCGAACGGCGTGGAGCAGATTCTGACCGGAACTTCTCCGGCGTGGATTTACACCATAAGGGACGGAATAAGCATCATTTTGAGTACTGGTGCGACTATGATCTGGAAAATGTGCATCGCATGATCGGTTGTCGTATGCCGTATCGCTATGTTGCGGGAGATGTTCTGTGACAGGGTCGCGGCATCGAAGAACTACCTCAGGGGAGAAGTACACGGACGCCAGTCCCTATATTTACTATGAGAAAATGCGGAACTCGCCCCTCATTCATGAAAAAACCCGGGAAGAGATAGAGTATTTGCTCACGCTCCTGAAGGATCAAGGAGAGAAGGAGACCCTCCGCTACCTTCGACAGGAAGTAAGGAGAAGGAGAAAAGAGAAAGAGTTTTTAGAAGGGAGAAAGATTGTGCTGAAAAATATTTTTGGAGAAATGGAAAACGCCATTTATACTCCCTCGATTTACTTTAATAATCAATATGAAGAGGAGTGGCTGGAAACAGATTTTGCGAAAAAAATGATTCGAGATGTTGACCATTCAGAAGTAGTGAGTGGGCATCTTATTGAGAGTCCGGTCTTGGGACCGATTCCCCCGGAACGTCTTTCCGGTGGTGTTAAGACCCTTCTCCTTATGGCTTACGAGGAAAGTGGAGCAATTTTCAACGCTTCGGCATGTGGAGATAATTGTGCGAAGTGGATTTTGGCTATTGCTTCTAAGAAGGATTTGACGATTAATTTACATCACATTATGGATTTTAGTGAGGTTCAAGGCTTCTCTGCATTGATATTAAACAGTGGAAAACAGGTAAATGACTATAAAAGCTACTTAGAAGAAGCTTTAAAGATACCACTGGAGGATTACTAAAATGAAAGGGAAACATCAAATTGTTGTACAAAAATAAACGGATTCATTTTTCCTTTTCGGTTAAGCGAAATATTACTTTAATTAAAGGAGACAGTGCGACAGGGAAAACCACATTGTTTTCCATGATAGAAGAATATGATCGTCTTGGAAACGATTCAGGCATTCAGGTTCAATGTGATAAACGTTGTACAAGCTTATCCGGACAGTATTGGGAAGATGCTTTGGATAGAATAAAAGATGCTATTGTGTTTATAGACGAGGGATAGTAAATTTGTCAAAAAGCAATCACTTTGCAGAAAAAGATTCAAAACAGTGATAATTATTATGTGATCATTACGAGAGAGCTTACCATCCTTGCCATATTCTGTAGAAGAGATATATGGAATACATAGTTCAGGAAAGTATAAGAATACGCGACAGGTTTATAATCTGCTCTATAAGTTATATCCCGATTTTTTGGCTACAAAAAGTGATGTAGTACAAAATCTGTTGATTGAGGATTCACAGTCGGGATTTCAATTTTTCTCAAAAAATTAGCGGAGAAATATCGAGTAGGTTGTGAAAGTGCTTATGGAAAGTCCAATATTGCGAAGAAGATTCAAGAGTATCTGAAGAGCAAGCGGAATGGTATGCTCGTTGTTGTAGATGGCGCAGCATTTGGACCGGAGATGGATAGAGTTTCAAAGCTTATTAGCAGAGAGAATCGAATTAAAATCTACCTTCCGGAATCCTTTGAATGGCTTCTTCTTGATTCTGATATTTTGAATGATGGAACAATAAGGAAAATATTAGACAGTCCGGAGGAGTTTATTGAAAGTGAGAAGTACTTTAGTTGGGAAAGGTATTTCACGGAACTTTTAATAGAAAAGACACAAAAATCTCCTTATGCTTATGAGAAAACCAAGCTTCCATCTTTTTATTTGCAAGATAAGAATTTGAAGAAAATAGTAGACAAGATGCAAAAAGTAGGGATTCAATTTGCAAATTTTGCTTTGACATAAGGCTTTGTGAAAATCCCTGTCTGTCAAAGCGGAAAAAACATGGTATAATTTCGCGGTATAGTTGTAAGTGGACTGGTCGTAATCGGAAGACAGAAATAGGAAAGATAAGCATAGAGTTTGGGGAGCGAAAGGAGTCGTATGGTATTAGAACGTATCAACAGTCCGAAGGATTTGAAAGCTTTGTCGAAGGAAAAAGGAAGGAACTTGCCGGAGATGCGGGAAGCCCTGATTGAGCGTGCGAGCAGGCACATGGGGCACGTCGGGCCGGATCTCGGATTCGTGGAAGCAACGATTGCGTTGCATACCGTTTTTGATGCGCCGGAGGATCAAATCGTCTTCGACGTTTCCCACCAGACCTATCCGCATAAGATGCTGACGGGAAGGCGGGAAGCTTATACCGATCCCGCGCATTATGATGATGTAGGGCCTTATACGGATCCGGCGGAGAGTCCCTACGATCTCTTTTCTATCGGGCACACTTCGACCTCGATTGACCTTGCGATAGGGATTGCGAAGGCGCGGGACCTCTTAGGAGGGAAGGAGTCGGTCGTTGCCGTCATCGGAGACGGTTCCCTCTCGGGCGGTATGGCGCTGGAAGGTTTAAGCGTTGCCGGGAAATGGAGACTCCGCTCATTCTGATTTTTAAACGACAATAATCAGTCCATTGCGGAAAATCACGGTGGGATGTATAAAGAGCCTGAAAGCACTCCGCGAAACAAAGGGGGCAGCGAAGGACAATCTCTTCCGCGCGATGGGTCTCGAGTATCTTTATGAGGAGCGTGGAAATGACACGGATGTTTTGATTTCGGCTTTGCAGAAGGCGAAGACCTATCAGCGTCCCGTGCTCTTACACATTTTCACAAGGAAAGGCATGGGTCTTCCCTATGCGGAAGAACATAAAGAGACCTGGCACTGGCACTTGCCCTTCTACCGGGAGACCGGAGAGACAAGGAAGGAATGGGCGGAGGAGGGAAGAGGGATTACAGCGATTTCACGGTCGAGTTTCTTCTTCGGAAAATGAAAGAAGACCCTCGGTTCTTGCGATTACGGCGGGTGTTCCCGGCGGCATGGGGTTCACGGAGGAGAAGAGAAAGGAAGCCGGTGCGCAGTTTGTGGACGTGGGCATCGCGGAGCAAAGCGGCGTGACTCTCGCTTCGGGCGCGGCAAAACGAGGGGCAAAACCGGTTTTCTTCACGTCGGCGAGCTTCTTACAGAGAGCCTACGATCAGATGTCTCATGACGCGGGCATCAATTCTCTTCGATTACCATCGTAGTGAACAGTGCGTCCATTTTCGGTATGCGGGACAAAAACCCATCTCGGACTCTATCTTGCCTCGATGGCAAGTACGATACCGAATCTCTACGTTTTTGCGCCTGCCTTTGGAAGAATACCTTGCCATACTGGACTGGAGCTTAGAGCAGACGGAAAGACCGGTGCTGATTCTTGCGCCGTCCGGAGATGTCCTCCTTTCCGAAGTTCCGGTAGAGAAAGCGTTTTCCAAACCGCATTTTCACACGGTGCAGGAAGGACTCGGCGCAGCCATTCTCGCTCCCGGATCCCTCTACAGCGTCGGCAAGGCGGCAGCAAAGCTGCTCAAGGAGAAGTACGGGAAGGAAGTAACCCTTGTTGAACCGGGGATTCTGTCCCATCCGGATGAGGAATGCCTTTCCGCTTTGAAGAAGAATCATAAGCTCATTGTGTGCCTCGACGACGGAATTCTCGACGGCGGACTCGGGGAGAAGATTGCCCGCTACTACGAGTATGGATGAGATGAAGGTGCTCTGCCTGGGACTTCAAAGATTTCTACGACGAGTTTAGCGCAGACGCCCTCTTAAAAAGAGTTTGGCATGGACCCGGAGAGCATCGCAGAGAGCGTGATGGAAGAGATGGGGTAGGAGGTGGAGTAGGAAATAGGAAAGCGCTTTCGTGAACTCTTCTATAATCAGCTTAAGAATTCGGAATGCAAGAAAAAAATCTTTTATTCGAATATGTAATTCGTTGTATTTGCAATGAAATTTATTTACTGTATAATGAAATGCAAAGGAGGGCTTGCTATGGCACAGATTAGTTTAAGAGTGGATGATGATGTAAAGCGTGACGCGGAAAGAACTTTTGAAGATATTGGCTTAAATATGTCCACTGCGATTAATATTTTTCCTAAAGCAGTTGTTCAGGAGAATCGGATTCCTTTTCCACTTTCTGCCGATCCGTTTTTATGAAGAAAGCAATATGCAATATTTGAAAAAAAGAAGAATCAGGATTTTAAAGCCGGGAAATTGAAATTTGAGCAACATGACTTGATAGAGGTGTAAGTATGCAAGCTTTGCACTTACAATGGGATATTGATGCATGGGAAGACTATCTTTACTGGCAGACAGAAGATAAGAAGACCTTAAAAAGAATCAATCAATTGTTGCAGGATATTCTGCGACATCCCTTTGAAGGAATAGGAAAGCCGGAAGCATTGAAGGGGGATTTAAGTGGAATGTGGGTAGAAGGGATTGATGAGGTGAACCGCATTGTGTATTCTGTACAAGATGAAATCGTGTATGTCCTTTCTTGCAAGGGACACTATAACCGTTGAGTATAGCTTGGTATTTTCATTCTATTGGAGTTCGTAATGAATTTTGCGTGCACACTATGGAGAACGTGATGGAAGAGATGGAGAGCAGAAGAGATGAAATCACTGGATGGCATAAAAGCCTTTTGAGAAGAAAAGTCTGGCTGAGTTCCCCTACGATGCATGGGGAAGAACTGACGTTTATGCAGGAAGCCTTTGAAAGCAACTGGATGTCTACCGTTGGGAAAAAATATCAATGAAGTAGAACGGATAGTAGCAGAACAGGTAGGGTGTCAATATGCCGTTGCACTTTCTGCCGGAACGGCTGCGCTGCATCTTGCGACGAAGCTTGCCGGAGAGAAACTTTATGGCCAGGCAAAACCCCACGAAGGAACCCTGAAAGGGAAGAGGGTCTTCTGCTCAGACTTGACTTTCGATGCTTCTGTAAATCCGGTGGCGTATGAGGATGGAGAGGCTATCTTCATCGATACGGAACAGGATACCTGGAATATGGATCCTGTTTTAGAGAAAGCTTTTTCCTTTTATCCGGATGTGAGATTAATTGTGCTTGCACATCTTTATGGAACTCCAGGAAGATAGATGAGATTTTGGAAATTGCCAAAAAACACAATGCTCTCATTATTGAGGATGCGGCGGAGTCCTTTGGGGCAAGATATAAAGGAAGGGAAACAGGTACTTTCGGCGATTACAATGCAATCAGTTTTAATGGCAATAAAATCATCACCGGTTCTTCCGGCGGGATGTTCTTAACGGATTCCAAAGAAGATGCCGATAAGGTCAGAAAATGGAGTACCCAGTCCAGAGAAGATGCCCCGTGGTATCAGCATGAAGAAATCGGCTACAATTACCGCATGTCGAATGTCATTGCCGGAGTGGTGCGTGGACAGCTTCCCTACTTAAAGGAACATATTGCGAAGAAGAAAAGCCATATATGAGCGATACAAAGAGGGACTCAAAGATTTACCGTTAAGGATGAATCCCTATGATGGAGAGAACAGCGAACCGAACTTTTGGCTCAGCTGTATCCTGATTGATGAAGAGGCCATGTCTCCGCTGATTCGGGGAGAGCAGAACTTCTATATCAATCCGTGAAAGGAAAGAGTAATCCGCAGAAATCATGGAGATGCTCACGAAAGTCAATGCGGAAAGCCGCCCGATCTGGAAGCCGATGCATCTTCAGCCTATTTATCGGATGAATGCTTTTGTAACAAGGAATGGAAATGGGCGGGGGCAGAGCAATGCCTATATCGATGAAGGAAAGGCACAGGACGTAGGTGCGGATATCTTCCAAAGAGGACTCTGCCTGCCCTCCGACAATAAGATGACGGAAGAAGAGCAGGGAGAGTGATAGAAGTAGTGAAGAGGGCATTTCAGTAAAGCATTAGTTTAATAAGTAAGACAAGGAGGAAATGTGAGAAAAAATCATTTGTTTTCTTTGCGATAGTATTCAGCGCTTGTTTTGGCTAGAGCTTTATCGTAAGTAAAGTGGAAAAATCTAAAAGGCTGGGTAGAAGGACATAAGCCTTATGGAATATATGAAAGACATATAAAAACGACCCTTTGATTTTGCTATAGCATTATTTGCTTTGATGATTTTTGGCCTGCGCTCCTTTTTAATTGCTGCTTTAGTCAGGATTAATTTGGAAGCCCGTTGTGTTTACTCAGGAGCGCCCCTGGACTGGGGGAAGGTATTTCAGATAAAAAATTCCGTTCGATGACAGAACAAAAAAGGATTCAGAGGGTAAATTACTTCCTGACGAGAAACGTTTAACAAGGTTTGGGACCTTTCTACGCGCTAGCAGCTGTGATGAATTGTGCGAACTGTTTAATATTATTAAAGGTGAATTATCTATTGTGGGACCACGACCGTTGTTGGTTGAATATCTGGAACGATATTCGGAGGAACAGATTCATAGGCATGATGTTCGCCCAGGATTGACAGGATATGCACAGGCTCATGGAAGAAACAATGTAAGTTGGGAAGATAAATTTGCAATGGATATTTGGGTCACAAAGAATATCACCTTTAAGAATGATGTAAAAATCATAATAGATACTATTAAAGCTGTGGTTCTACAAGAAGGAATAAGCTCACAATCATCTGTTACAATGGAAGCATTTCTAGGACAGAAGAGGGAGTAGAGGCAAAATGGAAAGCGCCAAAAATAATGGAAACAAGACATCTCATTGAGGAGAAGAGGGTAGAGTTGGGTTTCACACAAAAATAGTCTTGCAGACATATTAAACATTACTGATAAAGCAATTTCTAAATGGGAACGAGGAATTTGTTTACCAGATGTTTCACTTTTTACATAAATTAGCGTTGCTTTTGGATATTGATTTAGAAATATTAATATCCAAAAGTATTAAACGAAAAACTGGGCTGGGTTACTAGATGTTTCTGAAGCTGATTTTTTTCGCAAATCATATACGATAAACCACTAGTGCATTATCTTCTTTTGCCATTTTCTTCTATCGGGAATTAGAAGTATTTAGTTCCTACCAATGATAAAAATCAGTGCATATCTTGAAATTGATATTTTTAAAAACTTGGGTTCTGCTTTTTATGATATACCAAAGGAACAGAATTTAATGATTGTAAATCATCCTTGGTTTTTATTTGGCTCAGATTTGACAGAGCAATTTCAAGGGGCTATGCTTTCTGAAAAGAAATGTAGCTTTAGCTTCAGAAAATCAAGTGCCTGTAGCTTATTTCACAAATAATTCAGCATAATATTTCAGGGATAAAAAGAAGTTTATACGCTCTTCTTTGAGGCGGACTCTTGGGGAGGAATGATTTGTTTTACCGCGGATAATCAAGACTCTATAGTAGATATTGCAGTTTTATAAAATCCTATCAAAAAGAAATTCGCATATGTTACTTGGTTCACTTGAAGAAATTGCTTTTAAGCAAGGAATTATAGATGAAATAGATTTGATAGAACTTTCTAAAAATTATATTTATGGAGAGAGTCTGAGAAATCTGGTAAACTGACAGTCGGTTGCAAAAGAAATAGATTTACAGGTAAATTGTTCCAATATACAGTAGGATTGTTTTTAGTGGAGATAGAAATCATATGTGGGATTCCAAATATATTAATGACTTAGAGAGCAGACGGGCTAAGGCAAGAGAAGGTGGAGGAGAGGCTAGAATTACTGCACAGAAGAGAAAAGGAAAACTAACAGTTTGGGAGAGGATTAATTACCTTTTTGATGAGGATTCTTTCCAGGAGGTTGGTTCCTTGGTTGAGTCAAGATTTTTCTGATTTTGGAATGGATAAAAAGAAGTTACCTGGAGATGGGGTGATTACCGGTTTTGGTACAATAAATGGAGTTCCTGTTTATGTTGCTGCAGAAGATTTTACAGTAATGGGAGGAACTTATGGTGAATATCATAGTCGGAAAATTGTCCGCATCATGGATATGGCTTTTCAATCTAAAGCTCCTTTTTATTACGATTAATGATTCGGGTGGAGCAAGACTGGAAGAAGGGATAAGTTCTCTCGATGGATACGGAGATATGTTTCTTCGGCACACTAGAGCTTCAGGGAAAAATCCCTCAAATTGCTGTGATTATGGGGCCATGTGCAGGTGGGTGCTTGTTACGGACCGGCATTGTGTGATTTTGTGTTTATGGTGGAAAAAACCAGCCAGATGTTTCTGACAGGACCACAAGTTGTCAAAACTGTCATGGGAGAGGAAATCAGTGTAGAGGCACTAGGTGGTGCAGAGTCTCATAGCACAAAAAGTGGAGTGGCTCATTTTAGTTATTCTTCCGAGTATGAATGCTTGGATGGAGTAAAAAAACTTCTTTCTTATTTACCGAAAAACTATAAAGAAAAGCCTAGACGAATAATGGGTAGGCTAGAGATCATTCCAGAAACACTTCAGGAAGTTGTTACAGATAACCAACGTAAGGCATATGATATTCATAATGTAATAGATACCTTAGTGGATGAAAGGTCCTTCTTTGAAGTTCATCAAGAATTTGGTAAAAGTATAGTGGTTGGTTTCTGCCGTATAGACTCGGAAGTAATTGGTATAGTAGCTTCTAATCCCCAATATTATGGAGGATCATTGGATATAGATTCTGGAGAAAAAGGCGGCAAGGTTTGTGACGTTGCTGCGATTGCTTTGGGTATTCCTATACTAACATTTATAGATGTACCTGGCTTTATGCCGGGTAGCAAAATGGAGCACGAGGGAATTATCCGAAGGGGAGCGAAACTTCTTTATGCATATTGTGAAGCAAGTGTTCCTAAAGTGAGTTTAATTCTTCGGAAAGCTTATGGTGGTGCATATATTGCTATGAACAGTAAGGGAATGGGGGCGGATATAGTTTATGCATGGCCTATAGCTCAAATTGCCGTTATGGGAGCGGAAGGTGCTGTAAACATTATGTATAAACATGAGCTTGATGCGGCTGACAACAAGGAGAAAGTTAGAGAAGAAAAAATTGAGGAATATAATGATAAATTCATGTCGCCATATATAGCTGCTAGACTTGGTATCATTGATGAGGTTATCAGTCCTGAAGAAACTAGAAGAAAAATTAGAACTGCCTTCGAATCGTTATCATCTAAAGAACGCAGTGAACTTAGCTATTTTTCATGGAAATATACCACTATAGCCATGAAAGAGGGAGAGAATTTAAGATGAAAAACATCGTGATAATAGGTGCAGGTGATCTTGGCAAAGAATTGGTGTGGGTAATAGAGGATATAAAACCGACTTTTCCCCAAATACTTAATTTTAGGGTTTCTGGATGATGATCAGTATAAAAATAGGAGGTGAGTTTTATGGTTTACAAAGTATTGGGGACTATAAATCAATTAGAGGATATTACTGAGAGACTGCAACTTCTGCGGTTAGTGCCATTCAGGATGGAAGAATCAGAAAAACGAATTGTTAGTGAACACTTAGAATTTAAAAACTGGGAATCCATAGTTCATCCCACTGCCGTGGTTGCAACTACAAGTTTAATAGGAAGAGGAACAATCATTTTCCTCAAGTAACAATATCGGTGGATTCAAAAATAGAGAATTTAATCTTTTTATATTCATAGTACTATTTGTAATAATTGCACTATAGGAGATTACGTTTCAATTATGTCCGGTGTTTCAGTATCTGAGCATACAGAGATTGGAGATGAATGTTTTTTTGGCAGCCGGGAGTACAGTATACCCTCATAAGAAATGGGGAGAAAAGTAGAGGTTGGTGTGGAGGCTACAGTGAGCAGAGACTACGAAGATGAAACGATAGTAAGTGAAAGTCATAGGGGGATTTTCGTTATTTAAATAGAAGAGGTAAGTTTATGAACGCATTTTTGTTTCCTGGTCAGGGATCACAAGAAGTAGGGATGGGGAAAGAACTATATAATGCTTTGCCACAAGCGGCTAAATTACTTGATCAAGCAAATGAAATATTAGGCTATAATATGAAGGACATTTTGTTTCATGGACCGATTGAGAAACTGACCGATACGCAATATGCACAACCTGCGATTTTTGTTTGTTCCATAATGCATTTAGAGAAGGCTAAAGGTGAAGGGGTTAAGTATGAATATGTTGCAGGACATAGTCTCGGAGAATACAGTGCTTTATATGCGGCTAATGTTATCAGTTTTGAAGATGGGCTAAAACTTGTAGATAAACGCGGAAGAGCCATGTCAAAACAAAATGGCAGAGGAACAATGGCAGCAGTCTTGGGGCTATCGGAGCAAGAGTTAGAAGAGTATATGAATCAGTCTATTGTTATGGCGAACATTAACTCTAAGACGCAAATTGTTGTTTCCGGCACAAATGAAGGCATTACGCTACTTGAGAAAGAATTAGGAAAAAAAATAAAATCAGAAGAAGTTCGAATTGTAAGACTTTCTGTTTCAGCGGCCTTCCATAGTCCACAAATGCAAGAAGCAGCAGATGTCATGCAAGAAGAAATTAACAAGGTTGATTTTACAACGCCCTGGATTCTATGTAGTGTCGAATATCACTGGTACACCGTCAAAAAAATGTGGAGGAGTTAAGTAACCTTCTTCGCCAGATTACTGGGCAAGTAAGGTGGTATGATAGTATAAATTCATTAATATCTGAAAATATAGAAACATTTTACGAATGCGGGCACTGGAAATGTATTGAGAAAGATGTGTAAAAGCTAAATAGCATTAAGACCCTAAATGTTTAACTATTTAGAGAGGGAAAACAGATTGTGAAAACAACTAATCATTATAGGGCTGGAGCGTTTGGAAGAGAAATGTATTGGCATATTCAAAACTCTATAGGGTTTTGGAACGGAATTTGATGTTAAAGGTTACATTGACGATGATTTTAAGCCCAATATCGAGAAAGAACTTGGGCTTCAAAAACCGTTGTTGTCATCGGTGGATGAATATGAGATACAAGAGGATGATGTATTTATATGTGCAATAGGTTCAGTTGGTGGACGAGGAGTCTACTGTCAGGAGAATAGAGAAAAAGGTGGAAAATTTCTATCTGTAGTGCACAGGACATCTCTTATACATGGTACTGTAAAAAATTGGTCAGGGGGTTTTTATTGGTCCATATGTTCTGCTTAGCGATAATGTAGTGATTCATGATCATGTTATGCTTAATACACATTCTTCGGTTGGACATGATGCAGTATTAGGGGAGATATACCTGCGTAATGTCTTATGTCGACATTACTGGATACTGCTATATAGGAGAAAAAGTTTTTTTGTCAAGTGGATGCCGTATGACGCCATCAACAAAGATTGGGGATGAAGCTTATGTCGGTATAGGGAGTGTAGTGCTAAGAAGAGTGAAGGCGGGAACTAAGGTGTTCGGTAATCCGGCTAGAGTAGTAGATATTTAGTAAAAAAATGGGGAGATGATGAAATGATTAATCCAATGTCCTTAAATAATAAGACAATTATTGTCACAGGAGCAGCATCTGGTATTGGTAGAGAAACATCCCTGATTTTACATGCTTTAGGTGCAAAAATTGTTGTTATTAGATGTAAACGAATCTGGATTATATGATTTGCAAGGAAAGCTAAAAGAAAGAGTATTTTGTAGAACTATTGACCCTAATGGACAATGATGCAATTAAATCTATTTTGTTGGATGCAAAAGAGGAGATAGGGTGTACATATACGGGTTTGGTACATTGTGCCGGAATTCCTGCGGTAATTCCTCTTCGTGCTCTCTCGAATGACCAGTATGAAAAAAGTCATGAAGATCAATACTCAAGCAGGATTGAATTTGGCAAAGGTATTTGCTACAAAGCAAGGACATGACATAGAACAACAAGGCTCTATTGTTTTTATATCTTCTGTTTATGGCGTTGTTGGTTCCTCTGCTAATGTTGCCTATGCAACCAGCAAGGCTGCGGTTATCGGTATGACTAAAGCGTTGGCTATTGAACTAGCAAATAAGGCTATTCGAGTTAATTGTGTTGCACCAGGGATTCATAAAGACGCATATGTCTAATGGGGTTAGTACCATGTTTGATGCATCCTATGAAGAAAAGATAGAATCTATGCATCCGTTAGGTTGGGGTGAAGCAATAGACATTGCTCTTGGTATTGCCTTTTTGTTATCTGATGCTTCAAAATGGACAACTGGTGCAGTCTTTAATATAGATGGTGGGTTTACAGCACAGTAATAATACGAGGAGATAAAAATGGAGTATACACTTATAACAGGTGCTTCTTCCGGAGTGGGAAAAAGAATTAGCAATATATCTCTCAAAAACACAGAACCTGATTCTAAAATGGTAGAAACAAAGAGCTTCTGGAGTCTACTAAGACTTTATGTAGTGGGAAAGTTCTATTGTAGTCATACAATCTTTTAGACGCAGAGTGTATAGAAAAGGATTTAGCTGTTTTGGTGAACATGATATAAGTATTTCTTCTTCGTGCATTGTGCAGGTCTGATGAAAAATGCTACCATTGAGGTCGATAAACATAGAGATGTTTCATTCTATATTTGCAGTTAATGTTTTGCTCGGCTGCCATCATGAAGGTTTTAACATCTCAGAAAGATAAATGGACGTAGTTTGAAATCTGCGGTATTTATTTCCAGTAACATCAGTAATTGTGGTGCAGTGGCGTTTAGCGCTTATGGATCATCAAAGTCCGCTTTGGATGGGTTGATGCGAAATTTAGCGATAGAACTAGCACCTAATATCAGAGTGAACTCTGTACTTCCGGGAGGGATGATTACAGAAATGACAAAAGATATTTTTCTGATGAATTAAAAAGGAGGAGTTTGAAAGATCTTATCCTCTGGGGATTGGGACACCAAAAGATATAGCACCAATGGTCCAGTTTTTATTATCAGATGATGCAAGGTGGATTACCGGCCAACAATTCATTGTGGATGGTGGACGGACAATCAATATAACAGAAAGGAGTTCATAAAAGATGAACGAGAAAGAAAGAGTGGCTTTATTAGAAGAAATCATGGATTTGGATGGAGGCGTATTAAGCATTACTGATGTCCTTGCAGATTACGAGAATGGGATTCTTTGACTGCGCTCAGTTTTATTTCAGAAATGGATGAGCGCTTTGGGAAAAAGATTAGTGAGAGCAAATTAAATCCTTTAAAAACAGTTGCAGATGCTATAAGTGTTATGGAGTAATGTAAAAAGGTGGTTTAACAAACATGGTAAAAACGCATTTATTAGACTATTTTGAAGAGACGGTGAGCGAAAGAGGAGAGACAGTTGCTGTTTGCCATAACTCGCACGAAATTTCATTTAAAATGCTTGGCAATAAGGCACAAAAAGCTAGCAAACTATCTGCTTCAAAAAGAGGATATACCTCTTCATTCACCTATAGCTGTATTTTTGCCTAAGGAAATCAATACAGTGATAGCTGATTTAGGAATTATGTATTCGTCTCAACCCATTCGTGAATTTGGATGTAAAAACACCGATGGAACGAATAATGAATATTTTGAACTTGTTAAACCAGTATTGGTTATTACCAGTAAAAAGTTTGAAAAATTCTCTCAGATACCCTTGTTCCTGTTATTGTAATAGATGAATTGGAATGGGATTCTTTGCCGTTAGATGAAAAATAGTCTAAAGATGCGTAGATGTAATCTTATAGATACAGATCCATTTTGTATAATCAATACTTCCGGCTCAACGGGAACACCAAAGGGTGTTGTGTTGAATCATAGGAGTTTCTTTGACTTTATGGCTGTATCTAATGAACGCTTTGGATTTGATGGGTCAGAGATTATAGGTTCCTCTCTCCTGTTGTATTTGATATTTATGATTTTTGAATTATGTATGCTTATGGTTAATGGTTCAAAATTGATACTTTTAGATGGTATGCTAGCTGCTTTTCCTGCTAGACTTTTAGAAAAAGTGGCTGAGACTCATGTGAACTTTATATTTTTGGGTCCCTTTCATTATGGTGAATATCAGCCAATTTGAGGTTACTGGATAAAATCGAACTATCGGAGTTAAAGCTAGTATGGTTGCTGGAGAAGTTTTTCCCGACAAAACAGTTTTTGGAATGGTATGACAAATTGCTCTAATGCCATGTTTGCAAATTTGTACGGTCCGATAGAAGTTACCTTGGATTGTACCTATTATGTTGTGGAAAAATCGACCGAAAGAATCAGAACCGCTTCCTATTGGTATACCTTATCATAATACTGATATTCTTATATTGAATGATGAAGATGAACACTGTGCTGTGGGGGAAGAAGTGAGCTATGTAAGGGGAGTTCTCTTGCTATGGGATACTATAACAATCCTGAGAAAACAAAGATAGCTTTTACGCAAAATCCGTTGAATACAAGTTATCCGGAGACTATCTATCGAACCGGTGATGTAGCCTATATGCGAGAAGATGGTAATATTATGTTTAAAGGACGAAAGGACAGTCTTATAAAACATATGGGCTATCGGATTGAACTTGAGAAATCGAACATGTTATCGAAAATGACCCTAAAACTTGTAAAGTATTGCTGTGCTGTATACCACTATAGTAATAAAGAAATTGTATTGTATTATGAATCGGAAGATGAAATGTCGGACAAAGATTTCAGGACTGCACTTACTAAGGTGTTCCCTTCATATATGATACCCTCTATTTTTATTAAAATGAGAGAGTTGCCAAGGAATACTAATGGGAAAATTGATAGATTGATGCTTAAAAACAAGGTAAATGAGGAGTGATTTATAATGAGGGAAGATATAATGGCAATGCTGTTGGAATTAAGACCAGAATTTGATTTTTGCCGAAAGTGATGATTTTGTTATGGATGGATTTTTAGATTCCTTTGATATCATTTCGCTTTCTTCTATGTTGGAGGAAAAGTTTGGTGTTAAGATAGACGGATTAGACATCGTTCCGGAGAATTACGCATCGATTGATGCAATTATCGCCCTGATTAAGAAGTCTGGAGGAAAGTAGGAATGGTAACAAAGTTTAAAGGAAAGAAAATTAGTTCTATACTTGGCATTCTTCCCGAAACAATCGGACTATTTGACGATGAAGTTAATAATTATTCTTTTCCGCCAAAACAAACGCTACGTCTCAAAAAAGTCATGGGGTATAATCAGCACAGATTATCAAAAGGGAGCTCGACAGTTTCTGACTTTGCGGTATATGGCATGAATTATATGTTTGACAATGGGTGGATTCAGAAAGAGGAAATAGAGTGCTGTGGTAACGGTCACCCTATGTCCTGATTATTTTGTTCCGCATATAAAGCAATATAGTACATGATAAATGCAAACTGGCTATAGATGTTGCCTGTTATGATATTGCACAGGGGTGTTGCTGGCTTCCTAGTGGGACTTTCTCAGTCTTTTTATGCTTCTAGAGCATTTGGAGGAAAAAGTTGTGCTTATTAATGGCGATGTTAGTCATAAGGTATCTAAAAGAGATAGAAACGATTATCCTTTAATTGGGGATGGCTGTACGATTACCGTGTTGGAAAATGGCGGTGACGATGAAATCCATTACGAAATGTATTCTGATGGTAGCCGTGGTGATGCATTGAAGATTCCTGCGGGAGGGTTTAGAATGCCTAGTACTTCTGAAACTGCTGAAATGCACGATGAGGGAGATGGAAATTATCGCTCGCTTGATAATATTTGTATGGATGGTAGTGGAGTATTTAATTTTGTACAGATGGAAGTGCCACCTATGCTTGAAAACGCCTTTAAAAAAATCTTGGAAAGAAAAAAAGAAGATTAGATTGGTTTTTGTTTCATCAGCCTAATAAATTTATGCTTCAAAAACTTGCAAAAGGCAGAAATTCCTGAAGAAAAATTACCAATGAATCTTGTAGAAAATTTTGGAAATTTAAGTGGTGCTTGTATTCTGATGGTATCTATATACAACCTTAAGGATGAAAATGATGAATAAATCATTAAAGTGCTGTCTCGCTGCATTTGGTTCAGGGATTGGCTTGGGGAGTCATGTTTATGAATATAGGTAAGCTTACGCATTGTGAAATGATTGAGTCACTCTCTAATTGCATTAGAGAGCGAGATAATTGTAATAGGATTAATATTTTACTTGAGGTATATATGGCGAATTTTTGAAAAATATATCTACTAGGGAACGGTAGAGTGGCAGATGACTGTCTGCGTATCATATCTAAAAAGCTATACCGGTAGAGTATATAGAGGTATATTCGAAAAGTTCACTTTTACTCAAAAATTATGCGAGATTGGGGATCCCTTTTTGAAATATGATAAAAACTCGATTAAAGAATTTTTGATGTATACAGAAAAAACGCTATTATTAGTGCTCATAATTTTATATATTTCTGCAAAAAGTTTGTAGAGGAAGAATTTGACTATCATAAATCTCCATAGCTTATTTACCGGAATATAGGGGCATGAATCCCTCTACATGGGCTATATATAATCAAGAGGAATATGCGGGGGTTACTTGGCATGTTGTAAGCAGTAAGATAGATAATGGTGCTATTATTGTACAGAAAAAAATTCCCATCGAAGAGAATGAAAGTGCAATGACATTAATGTTACGGGTGCTTTAATGAAGGAGTGAAACTGTTTGAAGAAAAATATCGGTTCATTTGTAAGTCAATCTTATACAAGCTTTTGTTCCAGAGAACGCAAATACAAGATTATATTTAGGAAAAGAGTTGCCGAATCTGGGATATATGGATAGTTCGTAGGGATTTTTAAGAGTTATGCTTTTTGCGTTCAATGGATTATTCCGGTGCAAATTTGATGAGATTACCTAGAGTGTCACATGATGGGAAAGACTATGAAATCACAAGGTATAAAAAGACTATTGAACAGAAGATGGTAGATGGAAGAATGGAAGAGTGGGGGATGATGTCTTGACTCTTTCTTGGGGAGAGTATCGCTTGGTTTGTTCTTTTGCGAGAAATAAAAGATATAATTCGGTAGAGTAAATAGAGGTGTAGGGAGAAGTAATGGTGGATATACAACAATATACATGGGATATTGTAGGCTCGAATTCCTAGCTAATCCTTGAAGATAAACAAGGCATGCTAATTGATGCGGTTGAAAATGATGCACTTTTTCATAAAATTAAAACAGCTTGATAAGGTAACATTGATTTTAACGCATTGCCATTTTGACCATATTATAGGTCTAAATAAAATTAGAGAAATAAGGGATGATATAAGGGTAATATGCACAAAAAATGCAGCGAGTATATAACAGACATACATCGAAATATGTCAGCTGTTGCTACCATATTTATGCAATTCATGAAAAGGAAAAGAAAGGTGGAACAGAAATAGAGCCTTTTATATGCAACAAAGCAGATGTTGTATTCGAGGATTCTCTTGATCTTATCTGGTGTGATAAGAAAATAAGCCTGAAAAGCGGTTTATAGGGCATGGAGATGATGGACTGATTGTCGTTTTGGATAATGAAAAATTATTTTTCTGGAGATGAACTCATCTATCCCTACGGTTACAAGATTACCAAGGGGAAGCAGTAAAGATTCTGGGAAGAGGACATTCCATTATTAAAGAGCCTAAAAAGTGGAAGATGTATATCCCGGACATGGTAATAAAGAGAAATTTGAGAGTCTGATGAGAAATATAAATGTTTAGAATATGGCTCAATGGGGGAGTAACTAATGAGAATTTCATACACTACAACAATTGGACCTACAATGAGTTTTTAAATCTATTATAAAAGAATTGATTGAAGATGGACATACTGTAGATATTGCTACAAATGAAATAGGAGGGGATTTCCCGGTCGATAATTTTTTTGAAAAATTAGGTTGTAAAGTATTTCCTATATCTTGGGTTCGTAGACCTCTTAGTTTGAAAAACTATAAGGCGATAGGTGAACTCAAAAATGTACTACAAAATGGATATGACATAGTTCATTACATACACCAATTGCTGCAGTGTACCAGATTTGCTTTGTAGAACTTTGAAAAAAAAAGGTCCTAAGCTTGTATATACTGCACATGGGTTTCATTTTTATAAAGGTGCCCCTATTAAGAATTGGCTATTTTTTTATCCGATTGAGAAGATCTGTAGCAATTGGACAGATGTTCTTATTACTATTAATCATGAAGATTTTTGCACTGGCAATAAAAACGGTTTAATAAGCTTCAGGCGTCAAATACCTACCTGGGGTAGGTATTGATATAGACAAATTCAAATAAAAACAGTTGATAAAGGGCAAAAAGAAAGAACTCGGGGTGGATTTGCAGGATTATCTTGTTTTTCAGTGGGTGAGCTAAATTCAATAAGAATCATGCTACGGTTATAAAAGGCTATAGCTCAGATTAAGGAATTTCGAATCAAATATCTGATTGCTGGGGAGGGATTCTAAAAGAGAGCTTCAAAAACTTATTCAATCGCTGGAGGTATGCGATAAGGTTTCTACTGGGATTTCGAAAAGATATTAAAGAAATTTACGAAGTTTCAGATGTATATGCTTTTACCTTCCATAAGAGAGGGGATTAAATGTTTCAGTAATGGAAGCAATGGCAAGTGGTTTACCTTGTATTGTTTCAGAACATTCGAGGAAATAAAAGATATGATAGATAAAAGAGGTGGGATATTATGTTCACTGAGGAGTATAATAGATTTTTCGAATGGTTTTAGGCAAAATCTATCATAAGAATGGTAAAGCAAATGGGAGAATATAATATAGTTAAAGCAAAATCTTATTCTTTGGAAGAAATCAACAAAAATATAAAGAACTATATGAAGAGGTTATGTTTAATGAATCAACCGAAAAATAGGAGCTTTTTGGGAGGGGTAATGGAGCATCCAATAAGAGTACTTCAGGTGGTTACACAAATGAATCGAGGTGGTCTCGAGACAATGTTAATGAATTATTATCGAAATATAGACAGAAAAAGTGCAGTTTGATTTTTGACACATAGCCAGAAGGCGAGAAAAAAGACTATAACGAAGAAATTATATCATTAGGAGGACGGATTTTTCATTTGCCTAGTTTGAATCCATTTTTCTTTATCTTATTTGGAAAAAGTACATTTGTTCTTTAAAACACATCCGGAATATAAGATTGTTCATGTACATCTTGATTGTATGAGTGGTGTGATCTTAAAAATTGCAAAGGAAGAAGGCGTTCCTGTTAGGATAGCTCATAGTCATAATAGTAATCAGGATAAGAACCTCAAATACTTAATAAAGCTTTTTATATATATAAAGAATTATGCTACAAAGCTTTTTCTTGGTGAGAAGATGCTGGAAAATGGATGTTTAAAACAAATGAGTTTCAAATTATTCCTAATGCTATTAATACTGGGGATTATGTATTTAATTCAACTGTAAGAAAGAGTATACGTGATGAATTATCTTTAGGAGATAGCTATGTAATAGGTCATGTAGGAAGATTTTCAAGAGTTAAAAATCAAGATTTTTATTAAATATTTTTGAATATATTTATAAAAACACCAAGATATAAAGCTTTTATTTGTTGGAGAAGGAAGGAATTTGGAATTAATTAAAAACATGTAAAAGAAAAAGGTCTTGAAAAAGTGGTTATTTTTACCGGATTAAGAACGATATAAATAAATTGATGCAAGCTATGGATATTTTTGTTTTTCCTTCCTTGTTTGAGGGGGTTCCAGTAGCTATAATTGAGGCTCAAGCAGCAAACTTACCTTGTATAGTCTCTGACAAAGTACCATTAGATAGTAAAATTTCTCTAAACTTTGAGCAAATTGAATTGAAATCTCCTCTATCTCAATGGGCGAATTCAATTATGAAGTACAAAAAGGATAGAGCAGAGCGTATGATGATGTTAATATTCGTAATTTTGATATTATGAATTGTGCAGATGATTTGCAATCATTTTTACATAAACAGTTACAAGAACCTATAGGTGGGATTAAATTATGACTATATATATCCTCTTGTTTATTTTTATTGTAGCAATGTTATTTCTTGAAGTATTTTTAAGTACATCCATGTGGGAGGGAATTATATACGAACGAAAGATGTATCTTTTATGGAATTTTTTTCTTTATTTTACTGGTGGGAATACTGAAGTCATCGAAATATGGCTATGATTGGGATTCATATAAGCATTATTATTTTTGATTATTTTCAGGGATTTCTTTGAAAATGCAATGAATTCAGGATTGAACTGGATTTGCTTTGCTTACCTTTTTAACAAAATTAGGTATAAACTATTGGCTTTATAGATCCATTATATTTCTATTAGTTATGGTACAATTGCAAGGGTGATAAGAAGATATTCAAATCTTAGTTCACTAAGTTTTTCTTCTTTTGTATCATTTGGATTAATGACATTCTGTATGTTTTATTTTAAGACAAGCAATTGCGGTTGCTATTGTTTTACTTGGTATAGAGCAATTGCTAGAGAAAATATAAAAATTATTTGATTTTTGTGCTAGTTTCATGTCTTTTTCCACTATACTGCTGCAATCGCCTCTTTTTATTCCCTTAGTTTGGTTTCGCTCAATAAATATACTTTTGCTAAGACGAGTGTTGTATATAACGGGAACGATAATCGTTGGTGAATTTTTGTTGCTCTGCGTTGGTGCCGCTATATAAGAGGAATGATTACTCTCATTTTATCATTCGAGGAGAGGGAAAATCTTATTTTATTGTATTACTTTTTCTTGTTTTTATTATTGGTTTCTACAGAGAAATCAATTCAAAACTGGTAAGTTTTATGTTGTGGACAGAATGAAACAAGTCAAATGGTTTGAAGTAGTTTAACTCACAATATATTTTTCAACAATAGCTTTGTATTTTTCTATTTACAAGAATGGTAAAATTATTCATTGATTATTTCTTTAGTGTACTGCCTAATACACTAGAATTCATTGGAAAAATCGAAACTGTTTGTTGTATGCTATATACTTATTATATGCATGGTTATGTATTATGTCTGTGTATTGAGAAGCCCTTGATTCCTTACATTAGTATATTCAATTGAGGTTAGTATGAAGGTGATTATGGTAGTTCCTAATTTAGTGCTTGCAGGTGCAGAAATGATGTGCCAGTCTGAGCTTAGAACTCAAAAAGAGGAATCCCAATTCTGGTGGTTAGTATGTTTAATCAGCAAACCAGCTTTAACCTCATTGTTGGAACAGAATGGTGTAAAAATTATTTATTTAGATAAACACCTAGGATTTGATCCAAGAATGATAATTAAACTAAAAAGATTTTTGATGAAGAGAAGCCTGATATTGTACATACACATTTGGATTGTATTAAATATGCGGCTATACGGCGCATATTTCAACGGTTCCACGCCTGATTCATACAGTGTAATATGGCTGAGAAAGAAGCTGCTGGCATTGTGCAAAAATTCAATTATTTTCTTTTCAAATTTTACCATATCGTACCTGTTGCCTTGAGCCCAGAGGTTCAGGGATTCAATTGTCTCTACATATAAGCTGAATAAGAAAAATATTCCTATTATTTTTAATGGGATTGATTTATCCAAGTGTATTGTTAAACAATCTTATTCAGCTAATAAATTGACATTTGTTCATGTAGGAAGATTTGCTAAACAATCATGAAAATGCTTATCGATGCTTTTTCTCAATATTCCAAAAGTAATCCGAGTACTGAGCTATGGCTTTATTGGGGAAGGAGACTTTTTGGAAACAATTTTGGAGAAAATCCAAGCTAGGCATAGAAGATAAAGTTGTTTTTTTGGGGAAAAAGAAAAGATGATTGGATATTATCTGTAACGCGGATGTTTTTGTTCTTCCCTGCTATACGAGGGTGTGCCTATATCGATTATAGAGGCAATGGGAACAGCACTGCCTATCATTGCTACAGATGTGGGTGGTATAGCCTCTATGATTGATGACACTTCAGGTATTTTGATAAACTGCAATAAGGGAGAGCTGGTAAAGGCAATGGAGAAAAATGGAAGAGGAAAGCACTAGAGAAAAATTGGGGAAAAATGCAATTAAAATAGCGAGTGAGAAATTTTCTATAGAAATCATGGTAAATAAGTATAGAAATATATAGTAAGTAGGAATGGTAACCTGTTTCATTAATAGCTTAGAGTTTTGGCTTATGTTGATACATTATCATGTGATGTGAATTTAGAAGAGGAAAAATGAGAGTATTACTAATTGAGAATATAGCGATAAAATTTAAAAAGGCCTTGAAAAGTTAGAGTGTGGATTGTACTCTCATGCGAATGGTGATGGGTGGAAGGGCAATTGAAGGTGCTAGTTTTCAATTGTTTAATCCTTCCTATAGAAATATATTTGAAAAATATTTAACTTGATAATTGAACCTTATATTTCAAGAAAAACTATTTGGTTTTTGATGTCGTAATGGTTGTTAACCCTTTGATTTATTCTAAACTTATCAATATGGCTATGTTTTTCTGAAATAAAAGAAACATTCTCGCAAAATTTTTACATCTATTTCCGGTGATTGCGTGTCTGTTTATAAGTCATATGAGAATGGAAGTTTAGGATATTACATATATGATGATAATCCCGTGCTCATAGAACAATATAATCCACATAAGCTAAGGGCTAAACTTCAAATGTATGTCGAAGAAGCAACATTGAAAGCTTCGATGGTATTATTCCTATTATGTATGAATATGCACTGGGAGTGAAGAATAGAGTCAACTGTTTACAAACGATTCCTTTGCCATTTGATGCAAAGTGCAGTGCATTATAAACCCTAATAAGATTGAAAATAACAAGATAGTCATTGCATGGCGTAATCAAGAGAGGAATGTAAAGGGAGTAGCCTATAATCGAGGCATTAGATATACTAAAAAGGTATCCTGATGAAGTAGAAATATTGGTTGAGGGAAAAGCCATTAAAAGAATATTTGAAATGGCTTAACAAAGTAAATATATTAGTTGATCAGTGTAAGGAACATTGCTATGGGATGAATGCCTTATATGCTATGTCAAGAGATGTATTGTTCTTGGAGGCAAGTGAGAATTCACTGCGGAATTTTAACTGAGAGTTGTCCTGTAGTACTATTAAACCAGATGTTCAGCAAATTGTAAATCAGTTAGAAGGTAATAAATTGTAAACAGAAATTTGAAAAGTATGGGATGGGAATCAAGAAAGTTTGTAGAAACCTTTTCATAATTGTGAGAGAATAGCAAGATTATACTTGACGGCGTGGAACACAGTGTAAGCTGAATAGGAGGCTTTAACTATGATAATGCAAAAATAACTTGAAGAGACAGTATGAATTAAATGCAATAGAATTTGAAAATAAAGCGATTGAAGTTTTACGTTCAGGATGGTACATATTAGGAAAAAGAACTAAGTTTTTGAAAAGAATGGGCGGAATACATCGGGACAAAAATATTGTGAGGGCTTGCAGTGGTTTGGATGCCTTATGGATTAGTTTTTAAAACTTCTTGATATTCAGCAAGGAGATGAAGTTATTGTTTGTGCAAATGCCATATAGCTTTGTGTTATGGGTATTACCATAAATGGTGCTACTCGGTTTTTGTTGAGCCTGATCAATATAACAATATTGATGCTGAGAAAATAGAATTATCTATAACGAAAAGACTAAAGCCATTTTGGCTGTACATCTTTTGGACAATCACTGATATGACGCGGTACAATGGAGCTTGCTAAGAAATATAACTTAAAAAGTAGTGGAAGATTGTGCAGAGTCATGGCAATAAGTGGTTGGGGAAAACGGTTGGATCCATAGGAGATATTGGTTGTTTCAGTTTTTACCCTAGTAAAGGCTGCGGGGCTTTTGGCGATGGGGGATGTATTACTACCCATGATGCAGATATCGCCGAGCGTTGTAAAGTGTTTAGAAATTATGGGAGTAAAGTCAGATACCAAAACGAAATTGTCGGAGCAAATAGTAGATTGGATGAACTTCAAGCCGGTTTATTAAGAGTGAAACTAAGCATATGGAAGAAATTAATAAGGAAAGAAGGCAACTAGCTTCTAGATATCTTCAAAGGGTTAAGAATGATTTTTTACATCTTCCTGAAATTCGTCCGGGAGCAGATTCTTCTTGGCATCAGTTTGTTGTTCATGTTATGTATGGAAAAAGAGATTCCTTGATGAAGTATTTGGAAGAGAAAGGAATTGGTACTATCATTCACTATCCCATTCCACCACACTTATCTAAAAGCTTATTCCTATCTTGAAAAATTGGGAGATTACCCTATTGCAGAGCGGTATGCTAATGAGGTTCTCAGTCTGCCGTTATATAATGGAATGTATGAAGAAGAACAACAGCAGGTTATAGAAGCATTAAATAAGTTTGAGGATAATTATGACCTTAAGTGAAATATGTACCGTATTTCAATTTCAAGATTTTGGAGATGAGCGAGGACGTTTAGTTGTTATAGAAGGAGAAAAGACTGTTCCATTTGATATTAAAAGAGTTTTTATATATATGGTTCAGATTCAACGGTTGTTCGTGGGCAACATGCAAATAGAATTTTCGGAATTTGTATTAATTAATGTGGCGGGACAAAAGCAAGGGTAAAAATCAACGACGGAAAAGAGGAAATCACAATTACACTAGACAAACCGATGATGGGAGATATATTCCCAGAATGCTTTGGAAAAGAGATGTACGATTTTCCCCGGATTCTGTACTTCTGGTTTTAGCTAGTACATGGTATGACGGTAGTGAATATATTAGAAATTATAATGATTATATCCATAATGCATCAGAAGAGAAGAGATAATAGATAGCATATAGATATGCATTGCTATTAGAAAAACTAACTTTAAAAGGAGATATGTGTTGTTAGGAAAGAATAAGATTCCCAGTTCAATGCTTGCTACAGTTTTTCGTGCTATCAAATATTCTTGTTAAGGGAATTTCGTTGATTACTTTACCTTTATTTACAAGGGTTATTTATGGTTTCAGAATATGGGACACTTACATTATTTAATTCATGGCTCACCATTTTGGCTATTTTCACTACTCTCACTATTTGGGGAGGAGCTTTTTAATGTTGGCTTGGTAAATGCCGAAAAATACTGAGACTTATGTATCTGCTGTACAAAGTTTGGGATTTTCTATTCTCTTCTATTTCTAATTTTTGGAATACTTTTTAAAAATGTTTGAGCAATGTAATCAATCTCTCGCCATTCTTGATTATCTGCATGTTACTTGAGTTTATGATGATGATATCGTATAACGTGTGGATGGCTAAACAAAGGTTTTTATATAAATATAAAAGTTTTAGTGCTTATTTCAATATTATATAGCATTATTAATCCTCTATTAGGGGATGCTTTTTGTTACTTGTACTCAGACTTACAAAGTGGAAGCGAAAATATTTTCTGATCTTCTTATGCAACTTATTTTTAGGTGTATTTTTCTATATCTATAATTGGAAAAAGGAAAGATGATAAAAAGATATGGAAGTTTGCATTAGGGAGTAATATAGTTTTAATGCCACATTACCTGTCCATGCAAGTGCTAAATCAATCGGATCGTCTTATGATAGGAAATATGTGTGGTAATAGTCAGCAGGAATGTATGGTGTAGCATATAACTTTATGATGTTGCTATCGTTAATCACAACGGCAATTGAATCTTCTTATACTCCTTTTTATTTACATCCATAAAAAGGAGAAACAAAAGTCCATCGAACGCATGAGTACACTAATGATTTTGTTAGTAGCAATTTTGTGTTTAGGGCTGATTTGTATTATTCTGATGTTTTTGTGATATGCTACCGGACTCATATAAAGATGCATTATACTGCGTCCCACCGATTGCAATGAGAGCATATTTTTCTTTTTATATATCGTTTTTAGTAATGTTGAATTTTACTATAGAGAAGAAAAGTATGTTACTATTACTTCCTCTGTTTTTGCAGTGTTAAATTTGGTATTAAATTATTTGTTTATACCAATATTTGGATATATTGCAGCTGCTTATACAACACTTGTATGTTATTTAGGGATTAGCTTAGTCCATGTTATGGTGATAAAAAGGTCTTTTGAAAAGAAATAGGGATTGAGGGAATATATAATTTTTAAACATATTTTTATTATTTCACTGATTTTTTTGTTTGGCTGGCCTAAGTGTGATGTTATTGTATAGTCGCAGTATAATCGGTATGGAGTAATAGTATGTGTAATATTACTTTAATAGTTAAAAGAGAAGAAATATGCAAACTTATCAAAAATATTACCAATGGAGAGAGGAACGGACTAATGATTCATACGTTAAAAAAATATTAGACAAATTTTTGCTCGACGATTTGATGATGCTTACTTTAATGCTGCGGTTAGTGTTGCTGCATCCATGTGCAATTTTGAAAACGTTTAGTGCCTACAAATGCCGTCATTACGGCCCAATCTATAGCGTTGTGTGGAGCTGGACCTTCACTTTCCCAATATAAGCCTATAGAGGAGTCATCCATATTGCATTGAATAGAGCCTTAATGAGAAAAGAAATCAAGTTTGATTACTTTATCGCTGATGATTAGGGAAGAATTCGTTTTTCAGGATACTTTATTGAAGTATCCATGTGAAAAGTTTTTGGACACTAGGATTGGTTGTGAGTATATTAGACAAATTCCGGAGTCGTTTAGAATTGATTCAATGCCAAAAAGATACTACACAGATTCATATATGCTGGGAGGTCATAAAAGTCGATTTATTTGTGATATTGATAAGATGGCTATGGAAATTTTTCCCAATATTGCTCTTTCAGCCATGCAAATCAGTTTTTATTTATGAGACCATCTAAAATTTACTTAGTGGGTTGTGATGCTAGCTCCAATGGACATAATAAAAAGCCCAGATGAACCTCAAATGTTAAAGAAAGAGATGCAGCAATTTCTTTCTGGTGATCAAACTATACAAAAGTGGTTAGAACTTAAATCGTTTATAGGAGCTTTTTATCCAGATATTGAGGTGAGTTCCATTAACCCTGTAGGTTTAAAAGGGCTATTTCATGATGTATATCAATGATTTTACCTACAAAAGGGAAAATATAAGGTAGAGTAAGTAATAAGAATAAAATTTTTGAAAAGAATATGTCAACTTGTAGTTGACAGCAAAAATAAATAGAATGGATAAGTTATGAAAGAAAAATGAATATTGTTGATGTTATACCGGCGCGCTATGCATCAACCCTGTTTTCCCGGAAAACCTTTTGAGTAGATATTTGTGGTCATCCAATGATTTGGTGGGTATACCAAAAAAGTGAAAAAGAGCAATTTGTTTTTGATGTTATTATGCTACAGATGATGATAGAATTGCAACAACTACGAGACATATGGGATGAAGTTTATAATGACTGCGGTTGAACATGACACCCCTGACATCTCGTCTTTGTGAAGTTTCTTCAAAAATAAATGCAGAATTGTATATGTTAATTATGGGAGATGAACCATTGGTAGAAAGCGAAAGTTTTCATTGCTTGTCCCAATGGAAAAACATCGGAGAATACTATGTTGGCGCATTAACGAATGTATTGGAAAATCCAACGGATGTAATTGACTTTAGCAATCAGAAAGTTGTGACAAATTCGAATAGAGAAGTATTAATGATATCTAGAAGCCCTATTCCTTACCCCAAAGGAACATTGATTTTAAGTATGAAAAAGTAACGGGGGTTCAAATGTTTTCAAAAAGCACTGGATTTTTATTCTAAAACACCAAAGTCTCTTTTTAGAGAAGGCGGAAGAAAATGATTTGATGAGATTTGTTGAACATGGAATAACAGTACATGCTACCATCTCCCATATAAAACAATTTCCGTTGACACACCTAAGGATTTGGATTGTGTCAGAAAAAAATCATAGGAAAAGAGCTGGCTTGAGATGCTATAGCGATAATCAAGGAGAACGATATGTCTAAAAAATGATTTAAAATTATTAGATTGTACACTTCGAGATGGAGGATATGTTAACGATTGGAAATGGGGATTCCAAAAATGCTACACTATCATTCGCTTCCTGACAAAAGCAAAAATTGATTTTGTTGAGGTGGGATTCCTAAGAAATATAGAAGGATATAATGAGGATGTTACGGTTTGCAATACTATAGAGGAGTTGAATCGTTTACTACCAAAAAGACGGGAGAGACGGTATATTCGGCTATGGCCATGCGTAGCAATTATGACATCAATAAGTTATCTCCATATTCGGGGCAAGGAATTGAGATGATACGAATTACTGCTCATGATTATGATATTGAAGAGGGATGGATTTTGCTCAAGCGGTAAAGGAAAAAGGATATAAACTTTCATCAACCCTCATTAATATCATGGGATATTCTGATGAAAGAATTCTGTGGATTATTGACCGTTAATGAAATAAAGCCTTATCAATTTTCTATAGTAGATACTTTCGGAAGTATGAAGAGAAGAGATTTGGACCGTATTGTGAGTCTTGTTGATCACAATCTGGATAGGGATATAAGAGTTGCGCTTCATTTACATGAGAATATGGCTTTGAGTTGCTGTTTAGCACAAAACTTCATAGATAAGCATTTGAACAGGCCTGTTGCAGTAGATGCCAGTCTTCTTGGGATGGGAAGAGTACCTGGGAACCTTCCCATTGAACTTATAGCTGATTATTGTAATGACTATGCGGATAAGGCGTATGATATCGATTATTTAATGGATGCAATACAAGATTATATTGCTCCAATAAAAAGGAGAACCTGCATGGGGATATACTCCTGCATATTTTCTGTCTGCACGATTTAACTTACATAGAAATTATGGGAACATTACTTGGGAAAAAGGTGATTTGACGAATAGAGATATTAATCATATTCTTGCTGATTTTGACTCGGACTAAGGCAACAGCTTTCGATGTATCTTATGCAGATAGGAAAATATCTTGAATATAAGAATAATATTATAGATGATTCTAGTCATTATGAAGAGCTAAAAATCTGAACTAACAGGGAAAAATATTTTAGTACTTGCTCCAGGAGCTTCGTTTTGTGAGCAAAAGGACAAAATTGAGGAATATATAAAGAAAAAAGCCAATCACTATTTCCGTCAATTTCATGCCGGAATATTTGCACGTTGATTACGCCTTTTTCAGTAATTCAAAAACGATATTTTTCAAGCCATGGAGGAAACTGAAGACGATAACAACATCCAATATTGAAACAGATAAGTCGACCTTCCAGCTCAGTTATAATTTACTTTCAGGGTGCATTTAGCCAAAGGAACAATAGCTTTGTGATGCTCTCGAAGCTACTTTATGATCTTGGAATCAAAAATTGTTACCCGCAGGTGCTGATGGATTTAAAAGATGGGCGAGATAATTACTATAAGTTGTCGTTTCAACTCATCATATGGAATGAATAAAGGAAATGCACTAAACTATAATGCATCTGTGAAAAAGCAATACAACAAATTGGTATAGCTGTGAGTATCTTACGGACTCAGAATATAGAAATGTCTAAATAGTGCTATAAGGTCTTATATTGCTTTCCTCTTTGGAGAGGTAATTTACAGGGATGAAAACAGAAAAAGAATGTAATTTGCAGATATATATTTTTACAGGTGACACCAGTATTTAGTACTTTTGTAAAAATGGTGTATAGATTAGTTGTATTCGTTAGGCATTTTAAGTGTCATTCTTGATCTTACACAACTTGTTAATCCTAGGTTGGATGAGTATCTTGGTCAAAAAGACTAAGTTCAGGAGACTATAATGGTATAGAATATTTAAAAATAAATGATGTGAATCTTTGCAGGCATATTTTCTTGGGAATAAAATTAAATTCGGTTTTCTTTACGATGTTTTATAATACTTATTCTACTAGAAGATTTTTGAAACTATTAAACAAACTGAGATTAGCTATGTTTGTCTGTCAGAGTTTCATCGGAATTAGTGATAGGAGTAGCAGTGAATAGAATTTCCTTTGCTGAGAAGTTCTCACTGAAACACTTAAAGAGGCCTGGTATAATAGGATATGGAAGAAATTCAAATTACCACGATTCATTATTTATTGTTTTATCTTCTTCTATGAATGAAGAATATAAATGCAAATTGAATGATTGCAATAAAAAATGTGGAGAGATTAAGATTGCACTCCTATGATTACGAAAGCTACTTGAGAGTGGAAACGGAAAAAGTGAATAGAGAATGTGCTGTTTTTTTGGATTCAAATGTACCTTACCATCCTGATTTTATTGTGGACTTGAATTTGCGAGTAGATGCTGAAAAATATTATGCAGAGATTAATGCATTTTTGGAAAAAATAGAATCAAGTTTGGGGTTAGAGGTGATTATTGCTGCACATCCAAGAGCAAATATTGCAATTTAAAGAAAAATATATGCTGGTTGAAGAATTGTGCTGGGAAATACAGCGAAAGTAGTAAAAAGTTCAAAATTGGTTCTTTCTCAAATTTCTAATTCTATTGCATATGGAGTTGTGGCACATAAATCCATTGTCTTATTATGTAATCAGGAGATAGAAAAAGTTTCTTGTTTTCGAGACATGAGTTTTAAATATTCGGAGCAATTAAATCTTGAAATTTTGAAGAATGCGAATGAGATTAATAGATCTATGTTATCAGTAGAGAAAGGGGATATACAAAAATTTATTAGAGAAAGAATGGTCTATAAAAGAAATGAATGAACCATGTTTTTGGATGTCTGTGGGCTGAATTGGTGAATAAAAAAATGATAGTTTGATTTGCGATTACACCAAGATGGCTAGAAATATCATGAAAGGAAGAGTCAATCAAATTGATTACAAGGAAAAATACAATGATGTATAAAGTAATTCTATGGGACCCTAGATGGTACGTTATTGGACACATCGAAAGGGGGTTAAAAATGCTGTAAAGCATACGATAGAGTATTTGGGACTTCGAAAACTTGAAGAACATGTTTTGGATGAGTTTGTAGGCCCTCCAATGCAGTTTTCGTTTCAAGTATTATGCAATGGGCGAGGAGGAAGCCTTGCAATCAGCTAATGTTTTTCGGAAAAATTTATAAAGAACAATCACTTTTTGAAGCAGAACTATATCCAAATACACTGGAAACGTTAACTGCGTTAAAAAAATAAAGGCTATATTATGGCACTTGCAACAAATAAAAGTCACGATAATGCAATTGCAATATTGAAACACTTTTGTATAGCAAAATATTTTTGAAGTTATGCAGGGAGCAGATTTGGAAGGAAGACTTAAAAAGCGGATATAATCATAAAATGTATGGATGAGTTGAAAATCAGTGCTCATGAAGCGGTTTACATTGGAGATAGTATGTTTGATGTTGAGGGGGCCAGAAAAGCTGGAATAAACTTTTATGGAGTTTCCTATGGATTTGGTTTCGAGAAGAAAATGAATATCCATTTAAGCTATTTAAAAAACATGAAAAGAAATAAAAAGATTTTGTGATGGCTTTGATATATGATGTCCTCAATTTGGTTCCACTCTTTCCAATCAGGGAGTAATGAATGGTCCATACTTGATATCTCCTGAATCAGGATCATTGAGTATTACGGGCTGTTTTACACCGCCTGTTCGGTCATGGAAACCGTTGATTCCGGTATAATGAAACTGCTATTCCGGAAATGCAGGACCAGTGATTTCAGAGCTGTAAACCGGAATTTCGTCTTGTGAACCCCCTAACCTATAATGAATCTATGCGCATTTACAGCGTAAATTCATTACAAGGAGGTCACTATCATAACCAAGTACCGTGAGATTATCCGGCGAGCGCAATCTGAGCTGAAATTGAGTCAACAGAGGATTGCATTTTAGCTGTGGGGTCTCAAGTAAACAAAGTCCTTAAGGTCGCCAACGAGAAAAATGTTTCATGGCCGTTTCCTGCGTCATATACGGACGTTTTCCTTGAAGGGCTCCTGTTTCCCGGAAAGAGGGAACAGGCTGATGCCTCGTAGATGGTAAATAACCTGTCATCTTTTTCTCCAAAAATGAGTATTCTGGGCGGTGTAAAAACCGCCCGGAATACTCATTTGATTCGGCATGGCTCCGCCACTCGGATTTGGTGGCTCTCAAACGTCGGAATAATCAAGTTACAAACAAGAAAAACATAAAAGAGCTTCCTGCAATTCCTTCCACATGAGTTTTGATGACTTTTTTATTACCTATTCAGTTTTTTCGAACTTTATTGTACTCTATTTAAAGGAGAAAGGTGACTCTTGAACTTCGGATTCTATAACCTCTTTGTTTGAAGTGCTGACTATTAGAGTCCGGATGGTTAAAAGCACAAGATGCCGGAATAATATAGATTGGTCGAAGGAGTAGTTTGTAAATGAAAATATTTGTATGGTTCAGACGTCATCTTACAATAATAAAAAAAGTATTTTACTTACTGCCTTTTTTGTCTTTGTTTTTAATAACATAAGCAGTATTGATGGCTACGCATTCAATACGTATCAAGATTAGGGTAAATTATTATAAAGAACATGTTGTGAGTTGCTCAATTATGTTGGGGGCTATTTTTCTTTACGGTGTACTGAATATTCTTTATTCTTACGCCAAGTACCAAATCAACAAAGAATCATTCTCAATCTCATTTCCGACATTAATGAAGAAATACACGAGTGCTCATCTAGCACCTTCATTGGGGAATGGATGTCTTAGTTGAGGGTGAAGGAAAGACGTTGGAAATTTGTAATGAGATTATTTTTGGGTGGGATTCTAAAAACATTCTCATAGAAGAATATGATGACGAGTTATATAAATTTTATGAAAAAGAGGAAAATGATAGAAAGTTTGGCAAAAAGAGTTATTACTTTAATACAAAAGATTATTTAAAATTTAAAGAAACGGATCATTTTCAGAAGATTATCAGAATAGGGAATAATCTTCCACGCTTTATGCTAAAAAAAGATGCGGTAAGAATTATGATAAGCACAAGAGGAAACTGCTTTTTATCACTGGGAAGGGTGAGTGGAGCCAGTGTAGCTATGTTTGGGATAAATTTGGCAAGAGTAAAGGAGATGAGTACCAATCAAATAACTTAATGGGAGAATACGCTGTTGGAGTACGAAGTGGAGACCGTTCAGAGCCCTATTTACCAAATAGTTTTTGTATGCATCTTCTCATTGAAAGTATGGATAATAAAGTTGTGCTCACTTATTAGTGATTCCAAGCGGAATGATAATCCGGGAACGTGGGCGGTGACTCTCGGTGAACAACTGGATAGAGAAGATTTTACAGATGGGAATAATTTTTGTGAAAAGCTTTGTTGTAAAATGGATGAGAAGAGCATTTCAAGAGGAATACAAGCTTGATGAGTTGCAGTATGAAGATCTTATAGATGAGTCATCTTTAAGATGCATTAGTGTTAATTTTGAATCGGACCGTTATAACTTTGCACTTTTTTGCGTGGTTCGTTTAAGATATAGCTTCGAAAACTTTTATGAAAAGGTGAAGGTGCTTCTATCAACTGATGAGGCGGTAAGACTAAGCGCAATCCGCTTCGACGAGATACCTGAAATATTGATATCTTACAGGGATGAAAATTTACGATATCATCCTTCGTCTTATTTACGGTTGCTTTTATTTTTATATCCATAAGTTTGGATATTCTCGAACTGAAAGAATTTTGTTGGAATATGATCAGAAGCAATAAAGTAATCATTTATTTCATGAAATGCAGAGAGGCTTTCTTTTCGTAACGATTCAGTATATTTTCGCTGCATAGAACTCATGCATGAAACAGTAGAGTTATCAACTTTCAAACAGCGGAATAGTTAGGTTCTATTTCTTATGACTTTCTTAATATTCACCTTAAGAACTTCGTAATAATTCGTTTTTGCTTTGTAATAGACATATTGGAAAAGCATGCGCTATATTGAGACAGTCACAAGGAAAAACCCTTAAGAACAAAAGAAAACAGTCTTTTGTTATAAAAACTTGAATCGATTAGAAAAAGGGTTTATAATCGTGACGCAACTTGGATTATTCCATAACATAAAAAGGAGAGTGCATTTATTGTGAGAAAGCAAACAAAATTGGTTTGCAGCTTTTATCTGCAACAGCTTTTACTTACAATCGGCGCTTCAGCTGTAAGCTTTGCTGCTGGTTGGAACAACACTACAGGTTCATGGCAGTATTTAGATAACGATGGCAGCCCGGTTGCTGACGTTTGGAAGAAGTCCGGAGACTACTGGTTCTATCTTGGATCCGATGGAAACATGGTTACGAACGAAGTTGTTCAGAACAATGATGATTTCTACTATGTTAACCAGGATGGTGCTATGGTTTACCAATCAGTGGGTTGCATTCGATGTTACTTCAGATGATAGCGATGCTGACCACAGATGGATGTACTTCAGCGCAGACGGTAAAGCATATAGAGACACAAAGGACGGCATTACCGTTTCTGACATTAAGACCATCAATGGTAAGAAGTACCTCTTCGATGCAGAGGTTATATGCTTTTACGGATGGCTTCAGAAGGATGCTTCCACTTTACAGTCTTCTGATGACGCATGGGCAAACGCTAACTACTACTATGGTGGATTCGATGATGGATCCGCTCAGCATGGCTGGGTTCAGCTCACTGTAAATGACAATGGTGAGGATTCTACAGCTTGGTTCTACTTTGATGATAACGGCAAGATTACAAAAGAACCAGAAGAAGACCATCAATGGTAAGACATATTATTTCCAGCAGGATGGAAGAATGATTGAGGATTGGTCCAATGCAACTAAGGTTGGTTCTCCTTCGTCTGTATTCACAGCTGTTCAGTCTAATCAGGCTACAAGTTCCAATATCGGAACTGTTTATGTAAACAGTGATGGCGGTGCCAGAAAAGAATCAGTGGATTTGGGCTGTTCCGAGGTTCTGAGATTAGTTCTAATGACAATGACAATGAAACATACTCTTGGTGGTATGCAGACAACAGCGGAAAGTTGATTAAGAACAAGGTTAAGAAGATTAAGGGCAAAGTCTATGCTTTTGATGAGGTTGGACGTATGCTTGGCGGTCTTCAGGTTGGTTCAGCTGCAAATCCTGGTGCTTTCAAGAGCGGATACGACTCTGAAACAGGATATACGGATGGCTCAGGTGAGATTTGCTGCTGATTCGTCTCTTGGCGATATCTATTATTTCTCCGGCGATTATGAGAAGGATGGTTCCAGAAAGACCGGTTACCAGAAGGTTGATTTCGATGATGATACATATCAGATGTACTTCAACAATGACGGTAGGGCTGCTAAGAACTATGTAAATAAGATTAAGAAGTATGCTCAGAATGGTATCATTTTGGCTGCTAATAATGATGATTCCAACTATGCTCTCGTTGGAGTAGTTCATGGCAATGCTAAGAATGTTGATGCTTCGAATCCGATTTCTATGTAAATGCCAACGATATGAACAATTCTCATTATGCTGACAAGGTATTGGTTAATACAGCCGGTGCTGTTATGAAAAACAAGTTCAACCTTAAGGATTCTAATGATGTATATTACATCACTGATAAGGAAACTGGTGAGGTTCTTGCTGTAAGTACTACAAAGTTTGTTAAGGATCCGGGAAGCAACGTAGCTAACAGACATCAGATTACTGGTACTGATGGAGTTACGCAGTACTGGGTTGAGAACTACTAATTGATTTAATCAAAGTTGTTGTCTTAAAGAGCAATATCCGAAATGGATATTGCTCTTTTTGTTCGCGCGCCATGGGCGCGCTCTAACGGGTGAAAAGTCCCGAGCATGCCTAGGCAACGAGGAAGTGTATAGCCAAACAAGCAAGGGTGTCCATCGTGAGGTGGAATCTGAAGGAAGCTGTAGGCAAACCCTTGGTCTGGACGAACAGAAATCACATATAAGGCTCTGAAATACGGATAAGTCTGCCAAAAGAGATGAAGTCCAAAAGTTGCCGGAAGTAAGAGTAGATGTGGCGGATAGATGAGGGGAAAGAGCGTGCACCTTAAGCGTGGAGGTCTCATAGAGGTTTCATTAGCCTAGTAACAACGAACTATGAGAAGTCAGCCGAGCCCATAGTAGTGAAGAAGTCTCCGTAATGGAGATGGAGCAAAGAGGGCGAACAATCAATAAGTTCGAGTATGTCTCGTATTGTAGAGATGGCAACATCTGCCGTAACCAATCAGGGGAAAAAGATGGTCAAATCAAGCGAGACGGAAAGGAAAGAACGCATGGACACAAGTAGTCTAATGGAGCAGATACTTTCAAGTGAAAACTTAAACGAAGCATATCTGCAAGTCATCCGAAACAAAGGTGCAGAGGGTGGACGGAATGAGTACACAGAACTTAAAGAGCACTTGTTTAAGAATGGCGAAGAAATCAAGAAACAGTTGAGGAATAGAAAATATAAACCTCAACCGGTACGAAGAGTGGAAATACCAAAACCGGATGGCGGTGTCAGAAACCTGGGAGTACCAACAGTAACAGACCGATTTATCCAACAAGCGATAGCACAGGTATTAACGCCCATCTATGAAGAACAATTCCATGACCATAGTTATGGTTTTAGACCGAATAGATGCTACAGCAAAGCTATAATGACCGCACTCGATATGATGAATGACGGAAATACATGGATTGTGGATATCGACATGGAAAAGTTCTTTGACACAGTAAATCATGATAAACTGATGACCATTATAGGAAGAACAATCAAAGACGGAGATATAATCTCAATCGTCAGAAAGTATCTAGTCAGTGGAATTATGGTGGATGATGAATACAAGGAATCAGTGATAGGAACACCACAAGGTGGAATCTATCGCCACTCCTTGCAAACATCATGTTGAACGAGCTTGATAAGGAGATGGAGAAAAGAGGACTGAATTTTTGTCAGATATGCAGACGACTGTATCATCATGGTCAGAAGCGAAATGTCAGCGAATCGAGTAATGAGAAATCTAACAAGGTACATTGAAGATAAACTGGGGCTGAAAGTAAACATGACTAAGAGTAAAGTTGATAGACCACAGGGGCTAAAAATACCTTGGGTTTGGATTTTATTTTGACAGTCATGCGCACGTCTACAAGGCGAAACCACATGCAAAATCGGTAGAGAAGTTCAAAGCACGCATGAAACAACTCACATGTAGAAGTTGGGGCGTAAGCAACAGCTACAAGATTGAAAAGTTGAACCAACTCGTCAGAGGATGGATAAACTACTTTAAGATTGGAAGCATGAAAACGTTGTGCGCAAAGTTGGATGGAAACATTAGATACCGACTACGCATGTGCATTTGGAAACATTGGAAAACTCCACAAAACAAAGAGAAGAACTTGATTAAGCTAGGTATACCAAGATGGGTAGCACATAAAGTTGCAAATACAGGAAATCGTATTGCGCATATGTGCCATAACGGATGGGTACAAAAGGCTATAAGCACAAAGAGACTAACCTCATTTGGATTAGTCTCAATGTTAGACTACTACACCTCAAGGTGTGTTACTTGTTAAGTTGATTGAACCGCCGTGTACTGAACGGTACGCACGGTGGTGTGAGAGGTCGGAAATTTAATTTAAATTTCCTCCTACTCGATCTATGTGCAAGAAATATTTTTATGTGAAAACGGAATACAGACTGGTTTATAGGGGGTTATAGAAAAAACATTTTAATGAAAAAGCGGTTAGTTCTTGTGCAGTACTACCTTATGTAAGTTTCCCTTTCTTGCAGTCATATTCTTTTTGGGGAAGAGGAAATAAAAAGATAGATTTGTATATCAAAGAAAGAATGCAAAAATCGATTTTATTGATATATGATAGGCTAAGGAGGTGGTGTGATGTTTGAAAAAGATTTATTTCTCTCTTTATGTGTAAAGTATAATGTTGAATTGAGTGATACTCTTGCTCGTCCTATGATGAAAGTGGGATCAGAGTTGCATGATATTACGAATCATGATATAAAACCGTGTATTTGCACCGAAGCAGACCTATTTTTCTGATTATGGAAAGCGAATTTCGAATAGAAGAAATAGCAACAGATGATCTGGGACATTGTTGCAATGCTGTATGTTCAGAGAGAAAGAGGCATTGCACTCCTGAAATAGTAGCGCTTTTTAATGAATAGTACTAGTTTGCGCGTCAGATAATCACAAAAATCTGGACCCATAATAGGTGCAAAATGATAGGGTAAAGATTTTGTCGGTTGATAAAAGAAAATAAAAAGAGAACATTCAATAATTCTTTGATACAATGGTTTCGATATGAAAAGGAGATAACTCTCATGGATATTATAGCACTATAGAAGATTTGGTAAAAATTTTACTTGGTGCGTAAAACAAATTTTTGAAGAACCCAGGAATTTAGTTCCTTGAGATGACTAAAAAGCTCTACAGAGTCTATTTTCGCTTCTTTCTTAAGTGGGGTCTTTTTAAGAATGAATTCGATACTTAGTGAGCGTGGAGCCAGAAAAGAAAGGTTTAACATTCAGAGGGGCGATAAGCAACATTGATTACCTCTGTTGGGGACGTGGTGTTTGATTGTGCGTATTTCAAGAAGAAAGCATAGCAGGAGGTCACTCTTACTTGCTGGAAGAGCTAATCAGGTTGGAACTCTCATGAGTGGTTTAGTGAAGAAGTTGAGGTAATGCTCCTCACAGAGGTATTAAAAACAAGCTATCGAGAGGCGACAAAAAGTACTATCCTCCAAACAAAGAATTAGCAAAACTACAGTGATGAATAAAATACATGGTCTACCGGATAGAATTACACTTGAGGATCTTTCCGGCAAGAAGTAAGTGAAGTATCTTTTTATCGAAGCAGATGAAGATCACATTGCGGAACAGCATGACAAGGAGTCGAAGGATAATAAGAGCTTTATTTCTTAGCTGATTTATGTACACGAAGGAAAGTTTGAATCTGGCTGTAAAGGAAGAAAAGAACTCAAAAATAGTTTTTATTTTGCCGAACTTTATCCCGGAAAAGAAGGAAATGCATGCCTTTGGGCTTAGGGTTTCTGACTATATTGAAAAGAATTATGATAAAGAGCACTTAAAGAAAGTATTTATTAGCGGTGACGGAGATCAGTGGATAAAGAATAGGACGGAGTTCATTGAAAAATCGGCAATTTTTGTAGAGAAATTTCATTTGATGAAATACATTAATTAAACTGTAGCACAGATATTAGATGAAAAGGATATCATCAAGGAAGAAATATGGCATTTACTATATTCTAAGCAATTCATTAATGCTTCATTCTCAAAATACATAGGTTGAATGGTGGCATTAGGGAGAAATACAGAGAGAATAGAAATCTTATGGACGTATGTGTAAGAAAAATTTGGTAGTTATCAGAAGAACGCTAAAAACAAGCTTGTACAAGGCTGCAGTGCAGAGGGTCATGTTAGTCATGTGTTATCTGAGCAGCTTAAGTTCAAGACCTTCATCATGGAGCCCAAAAAGGTGCTGACAAGATGAGTAAGCTAAGGTGTTATGAGAGAAACTATGAAGAGAGAAGCTTCTTCAGTTGGTTAGAATAGGTCGAGAAGGAAGGAAGCTGGGGGCGACTGGAACAGAAGGATAATTCTAAAGGAAATAAGACTTAGAGTTGTGTTAAAAAGCACTATAATGTATCAAGGAAATATATGACAGGGCTTCATGCATCAATTCTGGGAGAAACAGTTAAGAAGACTTTCTCCATACGGAACCACCTCCGTTTATTGTGAAATTTTGACATAAAAATAAAAATGATAATAAGATAATTGAAAAGTTGAAGACCTTTATCGAGGTGTATTTTTGAAGTTCATTAACTGACAGTGAGTTTACTCCATCGAGTGTCGAATTGTCTATTGGTGAAAGTAATATTATAGGATATAATAACTTAAAGGAGCTCATTCTTATTGCTGAGAATACAATTACTTAGTCTAAGTGAAACATATAACATATTGTATATACAATATGTTATATGTTCTTTAATGAAGTCTAACTTGTAACATGATGTTATAAGGCAAATAATGTACAGTTATTAGAAAATTCATCTAATTACCGGCGAAGTAAGTTTTTGATAAAAACAGCGAATGGTTTAAGGGGACAATATGAAGAAAATCGAGCATGAAACTTAAAAGTATAAAAGCATGTTTTTATTAGATGGACTGAAAACTGGAGAGCTGGGAGGTGAGATGATGTTTTACTCTCCGTTACGTTATCCTGGAGGAAAAGGAAAGTTAACATCTTTTATAGCTATGATGATTGAAACTCATGGGCACAAGGGTGGTACTTATATTGAACCTTTTGCGGGTGGGGCTGCAGTAGCTATTGAATTGCTTGAGAGGGTGTTGTGTCAGAAATTGTAATTAATGATTTTGATAAGGGAATTTATTCATTTTGGAGAGCTATATTAACTGAAACAAATAGGTTTTATAAATGAGATTGAAAACATTCCAATAAATATGGATGAGTGGTATAAGCAGAGAAATATTTGCATGAATAAAAATCAAAATATAGCTTTTGAATTAGGATTTGCAACATTTTACATGAATAGAACAAATAGATCTGGAATAATAAAAGGTGGAGTTATAGGGGAAATCTCAGAATGGAACTTGGAGATTAAATGCAAGGTTTAATAAAAAAGAACTTATTGAGAGGATTAGAAAAAAATCTCTAAAAATAAGTGCCATATTCATTTATATAATAAGAATGTTGATTCATTTATCATAAATTATATTCCTAAATATAATAGTAATGTTTTTGTATATTTTGACCCCCATATTTTCGTAAAGGCTGTCAGCTTTATATGAATTTTTGATTATAAAGATCATGCTAGAATTGAGCACCTTATTTCAAACAAGGTTAATTGTGACTGGATGATTACATATGATAATGAGCCTGAAATTATAAAAAAATATGAGAAAAAGCTATATTAAGCCATTTTGAATTGAATTATAGTGTGGCTAATAAAAGAAAGGCACAGGAACTTTTGATACTGAAAAATGAATCAATAAGCTTCTAGTTTAGTCCCAATTCATAATGGGAGTGTTTGTATCAATACAAAGTAGGAGGAAAAGATGAACCATAGGTTACTTGTTAGGGAACTTAAATTAGAGAAGTTTCGATCTTTTGAAAAATGTGACAATTAACATAGCAAAAAGAATCACGGTAATTAGTGGTGTTAATGGGGTAGGCAAGTCAAATATTTTATCGCTTATTGCCTCGGGGTCTGGGACTAATGGCAAATCACAATTAGCACGTAACTTTCAACCGGAATTTTACCGAATTTTTAACATAGATGTTCATGAACCATTTGAGAAGTATAGGATATACATAAGCTATGTAAAAGAGAATTATGAGTTTGCGATTGCACGGAGATTGTCTTTTAATAATTATACAGATAATAATCGTGGTATAAGAACTCATTCCGCGTACAGCCAAAAGATTATTATGATGGAAAAACTTCGAAAGAGGTCGCTAAATTAGATAAAAATCGATTTGATGTTGGAAGTGCTGGTAGAGTGAAGATTCCAACTATTTATTCCAGTTTATCTAGATTGTACCCGTTAGAGAGCAGTTAGAATCTGTAAAAATAAGTAAAATCAGAAAGAATAATCTCAAAAAGAATGCAATCGAAAAAAATACAGGAATGGTACAATTTTGTGATCCCAGGTTCTATAGAGAATGACGCGCATGTTTCAGTAGTAGATAAGAATGCATGCTCTAGAGCTTCTTTACATGGATATCAAGGACACTCCGACATTATCTCAATCAATAGGGCAAGATAATGTTGGAAATATTATCAGTGCACTTTACAGATTTATATCTTTTATCGCTTAAAGAAGATTATCACGGGGCATTACTGTGCATTGATGAAATAGAAGTATCTTTACATCCGGATACTCAAATATTGATGCTTGATTTATTAGATTCTCTTGCGGAAGAACTTAAAAATACAGATTATTGTGAGTTCTCATTCTTTGACTATTCTAAAAGAATGTTTAAAAAGGAAAAAGATAATAGCGCTGATTACGCAGTAGTATATTTAAAAAATCCTTCTTCACCGCTGATAACAGAAATAAAAAGATTATAATATGTTGAAAGCAGATATGTTTGGTAAACTGAGTTTTAAAACAGCCTAGTGTAAAAATATTTTTGAAGATGTAATAGGGCAAACGATTTATAGGCAGTTAATAAGTGCTTACAAGGGTATACTTAGTAGAATAAATGGAGGCACATCAACTATAGCATTAAGGAATTCAGAATCAAAAATAAAAGCAAAAACTGGATAAACGTATTCTTTTCTTTAAAGATTTACTTGAAATAAGTGATAATGTAAATGAGGTCGTTACACATCTTGGCTGTGAGAGTTTAATGGATATTTCTAGCGCAGATGATTATTTTAAGCGAGTAATAATAATGTTGGATGGCGATGCTAGAATAAAGGATTCTACAATGAAACCTTGTGCATGTGATTATATGTACAGTGATTATAATCCTAATAAATTTAAAATTAATGAAAGGAAGCATCTTCCTAATATTATATTTGCGCCTGGTTTCTTTTGCTCGGAGTCATATTTGTATAGGATTATGAAAAATTTGTAGAGAATCATTGTTATATAAATCTTTTTGGAGGACATTGGATCAAAACGATTCAACAGCGTTATATACTGCTGATAAAGTAAAAATCTCTTTTCGAAAAAAATTGAAAATAAATTTTCTAATAATGATCTAAAAAGGTGTTTTTGGGGATGGGAACCTTGATAGTGAGGCATGGACATTTGTTGTAAAATCCCATCTACTTGAGTATTATTATTCGATTACAATACCGTCTCTGAATTATTAAAGCTTTTTGGATAATTTAAAAAGGGCCTATGAAATGACTAAACCTTTAACTATAACAAATAGATATATTTAGTTTATTTTCGAGGACTTAAAAGTGGTGATTTCATATTGAAGTCTAGAAAAATATGTAAGGATATGAGCTCTGCATAGTGATTATTATAAATATGATGATTATTCTCGATATGAAGAATATGAGGAAAAACTTTTTGAAATATATAAGAATCTCTATGAAGGTAATTCGTTTCGTTATCTTGGAACAGAGATTAAAATGAAACATTATCCGCCTGATTTAGGAATAAAAACCGGTTTTTACCATATGATCTGTGAAAATTATGATCATACAGGCAATGAAGAAGATAGAAAACCGAATTTTCATCGATGTGAACGAATTCAGTGGGCTAGGCAGTTTATAGAATGGTGCTCTCAAAACTGTACAGAAATTTGGATTTGGGAAAATGAAAGACACAATAAGAGAAACGTACTGCTTTATTGTCCGGAGCAGAATTATTTGGTGGTTTTGGCGAAGAGAAAGGGATATTTTTACTTACAACAGCGTATGAGTAGAGTATCTAAACGCCAAGCGTGATTTGATTAAAGAATATAATGCATATAAAAACAAATAACGCATCACATACGTGATGCGTTATTGAATCTCCTTCTGCACATGGTAGATGAGCTGCTTGACTGAATGCTACCATGAAGTATATTTCTTTGAAAGCATATTTTGGAAATTAATCAAAATTTTACAATTGGAAACACAATAAGATAAATCAATTCTTATAGCAAGAGCGAAGAAATTCTTTTGCTTTTTCATATCCATCAAAAATAAGGCGGTATTCCTATTATGGTCAATATAGGAAACCATTGTAGAGTATATAATTCACGTCGTTTTCGAAACTGT
>BNJU01003155.1_pt1 | contig 69601 bp, 104 predicted proteins | sample 8539281 | NCBI WGS metagenome assembly BNJU01 (sample SAMD00202456, study PRJDB9452) | human saliva metagenome | isolation source: human saliva | place: Japan | reverse complement strand
GGTCTTAAAAACAAAGAGTAGCGCTTTTTCATATCCCTACATATGAGGAAGTTTATCGTCATGTCTTTGTCCATACAGCCATTGAAAATAGTGGGCTGGATTGTTTATGAGATTCAAGGAGATGATGAGCATTACCTAGTTGTCTTTAATGCTAAGGGTGAATCTCACTATTATGAAAAATGCTGGTAATCTCGAAATGTTGATTACGAATAGTTGTTCAAATCAAGAAAAATACCCTTGACAACGTGAGTGTAGCTAGTTATGAATGTTTTTATCATAAATCTTTAATGAAAACTCAAGATTTTAAATCTTGAGTTTTTTTGTATGTTTTAAATCTTCTCCTAAAAAAATATAGAATATTCCAATAAAATAGTTGAAAAATTTCAGAAAATTTGATAAAATTGTACTTAAGATACTTTATCCGAACAAAAATATTAATTTATGAAAAATAATGTTAAGTTTTTTTGTGGTGTCTGTTTTGCAAAAATTAGGATTGAAAAAAATATTGTAAGTAATTTAATGCTACAAGAACTGAAATCAAGGTAGAATATCATTAAATAGTGAAAAATATAAGAAATGTCAAGATAATTATTTGAAGATTTTTCTAAAAAAATATTTATGATAATTCGGAAATTGGTTGAAAAGTTTTCTAAAAAGATTGTATAATAGAAATATAGAAAACGCTTACAATATAAAGGGGGATTTATGGATACATTAGAAGCTTTTAAGAACTTTTTACAACAGGCGAAAATTTCCATCTTCAGCACTATTTGGGCGCACATCGTGAGGAGAAAGACGGGGAATGGGGTTACACATTCCGTGTTTGGGCTCCAAATGCGCAAGCTGTTCATCTAGTTGGTGATTTCACTAATTGGGTTGAAAATCAAATCCCTATGGTTCGAAATGAATCTGGAGTTTGGGAAGTTTTTACAACTTTTAGCCCAAGAGGGTCAGATTTATAAATATCATATCACACGGGCTAACGGTCATCAGCTTATGAAGATTGATCCTTTAGCTGTTCGCTATGAAGCACGTCCAGGAACAGGGGCTGTTTTAACAGAAATCCCAGAAAAGAAATGGAAGGATGGACTTTGGTTAGCCCGTAGAAAACGTTTGGGATTTTTTGAAAGACCAGTTAATATCTATGAGGCTCATGCAGGCTCTTGGAAGAGAAATCCAGACGGAACTCCATACAGTTTTGCTCAATTAAAAGAAGAGTTGATTCCTTACTTAGTTGAGATGAACTACACTCATATTGAGTTTATGCCTTTGATGGCGCATCCGCTTGGTTTGAGCTGGGGCTATCAACTGATGGGATATTTTGGTTTAGAACATTCTTACGGAAGACCAGAAGAGTTTCAAGACTTTGTTGAAGAGTGTCATTTAAACAATATCGGAGTTATTGTGGACTGGGTTCCTGGTCACTTTACAATCAATGATGATGCTCTAGCTTATTATGACGGAACACCAACTTTTGAATATCAAGACCATAACAAAGCTCATAACTATGGTTGGGGAGCATTAAACTTCGACTTAGGGAAAAACGAAGTGCAATCCTTCTTGATTTCTAGCATTAAGTTCTGGATTGATTTTTATCATTTAGATGGTATCCGTGTAGATGCTGTAAGTAACATCCTTTATCTTGATTATGATAATGCACCTTGGACACCAAATAAAGATGGTGGCAATCTCAACTATGAAGGTTACTATTTCCTTCAGCGTTTAAATACTGTTATTAAGCTAGCTCACCCTGATGTCATGATGATTGCAGAAGAGAGCTCCTCAGCTACTAAAATTACAGGTCCGAAAGAGATTGGTGGTCTTGGATTTGACTACAAGTGGAACATGGGCTGGATGAATGACATTCTCCGTTTCTACGAAGAAGATCCAATTTACCGCAAGTATGATTTTAACCTTGTAACCTTCAGTTTTATGTATGTCTTTAATGAAAATTATCTTCTACCATTCTCACATGATGAGGTGGTTCATGGTAAGAAGAGTATGATGCATAAGATGTGGGGAGATCGCTATAATCAGTTTGCAGGCCTGAGAAACCTTTATACTTATCAAATTTGTCACCCTGGTAAGAAATTGCTCTTTATGGGTAGCGAATTCGGTCAATTTTTAGAGTGGAAATCAGAAGAGCAATTAGAGTGGTCAAACCTTGAAGATCCAATGAATGCCAAGATGAAATACTTCACATCTCAGTTGAATCAGCTTTATAAAGAACATCGTTGTCTTTGGGAAATTGATACAAGTTACGATGGTATTGAAATCATTGATGCGGATAACAGAGATCAAAGTGTTCTTTCCTTTATCCGTAAAGGAAAGAAAGGTGAGATGCTAGTCTGTGTCTTCAATATGGCACCTGTAGAACGTCCTGACTTCACAATTGGTCTTCCTGTTGCAGGCGTATACGAAGAAATATGGAATACTGAGTTAGAACAATGGGGTGGTGTTTGGAAAGAGCACAACCAAACAGTTCAAACTCAAGAAGGATTATGGAAGGATTATGAGCAGACTTTGACATTTACTTTACCAGCTATGGGGGCAAGTATTTGGAAAATCAAACGTCGCCTAAAACCTGCTAAAAAAGTCGCTAATCAAACTCAAAAAGGAGTAGAAAATGAAGAATGAAATGCTAGCTTTAATCCTTGCTGGTGGGCAAGGAACTCGTCTCGGTAAACTCACTCAAAGCATTGCCAAACCTGCCGTGCAATTTGGTGGGCGCTACCGTATCATTGACTTTGCTCTTTCAAACTGTGCCAACTCTGGTATCCATAATGTTGGGGTTATTACACAGTATCAACCACTAGCTCTCAACAGCCACATTGGTAATGGTTCTAGTTGGGGTCTAGACGGTATTGACACAGGTGTTTCTATCCTTCAACCCTACTCTGCTAGTGAAGGAAACCGTTGGTTTGAAGGTACAAGTCATGCCATTTACCAAAATATCGACTATATCGATAGCATCAATCCTGAGTATGTTTTGATCCTTTCAGGTGATCATATCTACAAGATGGACTATGATGATATGCTCCAATCACACAAGGACAATAATGCCAGTTTGACAGTTGCTGTCTTAGATGTACCACTTAAAGAAGCTAGCCGTTTTGGTATCATGAATACAGATGCTAATAATCGTATTGTTGAGTTTGAAGAAAAACCAGCTGAACCAAAATCAACTAAGGCATCAATGGGTATCTATATCTTTGACTGGAAACGACTTCGCAATATGCTAGTTGCAGCTGAAAAAGCTAATCTAGATATGTCAGACTTCGGTAAAAATGTTATTCCAAATTATCTTGAAACAGGTGAAAGTGTCTATGCTTATGAGTTCAATGGATACTGGAAGGACGTTGGTACTATCGAATCACTCTGGGAAGCAAATATGGAATACATCTCTCCAGAGAATGCTCTAGATAGCCGTAACCGTCAATGGAAAATTTATTCTCGTAACCTTATCGCTCCACCTAACTTTATTGGAGAACATGCTCAAGTAGAAGACTCTCTTGTTGTGGACGGCTGTTACGTAAATGGTACTGTGAAACACTCTATCCTTTCTACAGCTGCACAAGTTCGTAAGGGAGCAGAAGTGGTTGATTCTGTTATCATGAGTGGAGCAGTTATCGGTAGAGGTGCTAAAATTACACGTGCAATCATCGGTGAAGGAGCAGTCATTGCTGATGGTGTAGAAATTGATGGAACTGAAGAAGTAGAAGTAGTCGGGTATAACGAAGTAGTGGGGGTAGTAACAGATGAAGATTGATAAATATTCAGCGATTTTAGGAAACACTGTTGGTTTCCATGATATGTCAACCTTGACAAGTAACCGTCCAGTGGCAAGTTTGCCATTTGGAGGAAAGTATCGTTTGATTGACTTCCCACTTTCAAGTTTAGCAAATGCTGGTGTTCGTAGTGTCTATGGAATCTTCCAACAAGATAATATCAGCTCGGTATTTGACCATATTCGTTCAGGACGTGAATGGGGCTTGAATACACTACTTAGTCACTACTATCTTGGAATCTATAATACTCGTGTAGAAAGTAGCACTGTTGGTAAAGAATACTATCAACAACTCTTTGACTTACTTAAAACGTTCAGGTTCAGACCAAACAGTTTCCTTGAACTGTGACGTTTTGGTAAATATTGATCTTGCTCAGGTTTTCCATTTGCACAATACTACAAAATCTCCTATCACAGTTGTTTATAAGAAACTACCTAAGAAGGATATTTCAGAAGTAAATGCAATCCTTGATATCGATGAAACTGACCATGTACTTTCTCACAAAGCTCTTTGATAAAAAAATTAGACCAAAAATCTTTACAATATGTCTACCGATATCTTTTGTCGTTGATACTCCCATGGTTGATTAAACGTTTAGAAGAAGAAGCTCAGAAAAGAATATCCAGAAAAAATTACGTTATGTTCTTCGTGATTTGGCAGCAAAAGAAGGTGCTTTTGCATATGAATACACAGGATACTTAGCCAATATTCATTCAGTAGAAACATACTACCAAGCTAATATTAGATATGCTTGATCAGCATAAATTCTACTCTTTGTTCTCGCCAAATCAAAAGATTCACACTAAAGTTAAAAACGAAGAACCTACTTACTATGCACCAGGTTCAAAAGTAAACACATCACAATTTGCTATCTGGTAGTATTGTCGAAGGTGAAGTGATTCAAATCTGTTATTTCATGTAATGTTCAGATCCGTAAAAGATAGCTTAGTTAAAGAATCTATTATTTTCCTCGTGTTCTCATTGGTGAAGGTGCTCAAGTCGAGTATGCAATCATTGATAAGGGTGCTGAAAGTAGCTGATGGGAGTTGTTATTCGAGGTACAGCAGAAAATCCTGTTGTCATCAAAAAAAGGCGAAAAAGTAACAGAGGATATCCTTTTCATGAAAAATTTTATTTGTAGCAGCCGAAGGTGCCCCTTTTTCAAAAACAGGTGGCTTGGGAGATGTTATCGGGCGCTCTTCCAAAAATCATTAGTAAAAGCAGGACATGAAGTTGCTGTTATCTTACCCTACTATGACATGGTAGAAGCTAAGTTTGGTGACCAGATTGAAGATGTTCTTCAATTTGAAGTGTATGTTGGTTAGCGTAGACAATTTTGTGGAATTAAGAAAACAGTTTTAAATGGTGTTACTTTTCTACTTTATTGACAATCAGTATTATTTCTTCCGTGGTCACGTGTATGGTGATTTCGATGATGGTGAACGCTTTTGCCTTCTTCCAACTTGCAGCCCTAGAAGCTATGGAGCGTATTGGATTTATCCCTGATGTTCTCCATGCTCATGATTACCATACAGCAATGATTCCTTTCTTGTTGAAGGAAAAAAATACAGATGGATCCAAGCTTACCAGAATATTAAAACCATCTTAACCATCCATAACTTGGAATTCCAAGGCCAGTTCTCTGAGGGTATGCTTTTGGGACTTATTTAGAGTTGGATTTTGAACGCTATGCTGATGGTACTGTTCGTTGGAATGATTGCCTGAACTGGATGAAGGCTGGTATTCTTTATGCCGATCGTGTTTCAACTGTATCACCAAGCTATGCTCATGAAATTATGACACCAGAGTTTGGATGTGGTTTGGATCAGATACTCCGTATGGAATCTGGTAAGCTTTTCTGGTATCGTAAATGGAATCGATACTGATCTTTACAATCCAGAGACGGATCCTTTATTGGATTATCATTTTAACAAATCTGATCTGTCAGGAAAAAGCTCAGAATAAAGCTAAACTGCAAGAGAAAGCTTGGTCTTCCAGTAGACCTGATGTTCCAATGATTGGTATAGTATCACGTTTGACAAGACAGAAAGGTTTTGATGTCGTTGTTGAAGGTCTTCATCGCATGCTTCAAGAAGATGTTCAAATCGTTCTCTTGGGTACAGGTGATCCTGGTTTTGAACAAGCCTTCTCATGGTTTGGTCAAGTATTCCCAGACAAACTTTCTGCTAATATTACTTTTTGATGTCAAACTCGCACAAGAGATTTATGCAGCAAGTGATATTTTCCTTATGCCAAGTCGTTTTGAACCATGTGGACTATCTCAAATGATGGCTATGCGTTACGGTACTTTACCTCTTGTTAACGAAGTAGGGGGCTTGAGAGATACTGTTCAACCGTTCAACCCAATTGAAGGAACAGGTACAGGATTTAGTTTTGATAACTTGACTCCATATTGGCTTAACTGGGCTCTACAAACTGCCTTGGATGTTTACTATAATCATCCAGATGTTTGGAAAAATCTTCAAGTTCAAGCTATGGAATGTGACTTCTCTTGGGATACAGCTTGTCAGTCTTACCTTGATTTGTATCACAGCTTTAGCAAATTAAATAGTTAAAAATCGTATGAAGCTTTTCATACGATTTTTTTGAGATAATGAAAGTAAGGAAGATAGATGAATAAAGCTAGAGGTCTCTGCGTCCTTGATGTTGATGGGACACTGATAGAAGAAGAAGTCATTGATTTATTGGGGAAAGAGGCAGATTGTGAAAAAGAAGTAGCTCAGCTAACAGCTCAAGCGATGAGAGGGAGAATTAGACTTTCGAAGCAAGTCTGAAAAAGACGTGTTTCCTCTTAAAAGGACTCTCTATCAGATGCTTTTTGATAAGATTTATCATGAACTTCACCTTAGTAAAAAATGCTGTGCAAGTTTATTAAAAGCTCTTCAAAGAAAAATCAGATAGAAGTTGGTTTAGTATCAGGTGGATTTACTACTATTGTAGAAAGATTAGCAAAAGATTTAGGGACTTTCATTATATACTGCTAATCAACTAGAAATCAAAGATGAGTCATTTAACTGGAAAATCTTATTGGGCCCTAGTGATTAGCTAGAGAAGTCAAAAGAAGAAACTCTAGTAAGATGGGCTAGAAGAATTAGAAGTGCCATCGAGAGAACGATTGCAATTGGGTGATGGGAGCTAATGACTTAAAAATGCTTAAAAGTGCAGGACTTGGAATAGCCTTTTTGTGCTAAGGATATTGTGAAAAAGGAAATAAATCTTCAGGTAGATGAGAGAGATTTTGAGGAAAGTGTTAGAAATGATAGACTACCTTTAGATAGAAAGAGGAAATCAAAGATGAAAATTGTTATCGCACCTGACTCTTTTCAAAGGAGAGTCTCCTGCAAACGAAGTAGCAGAAGCTATAAAAGAGGATTTAAAAAGGGCTGATACCTGATGCTGAATGTCTACTTTTACCTGTTGGTGATGGAGGTGAAGGAACAGTAGACGCTATTAAAAAGTTCTCTAGGTTTGAAGAAAAAACAAGTCAGGTAACTGGACCTTTTTGGTGATGAGGTTTTGATGTCTTACTTTTCAAAAAAAGAGCAATTAGCTCTATTTGAAGTTGCAAATTTAGTAGGTCTTGCTAAAATTCCTTTTGAAAAACGTAATCCTCTAGAGATTCAAACAAAGGGAATTGGTCAACTTATTCTCCATTTGATAGAACAAGGAATCAAAGATATCTACGTTGGTGTCGGTGGTACGGCTAGTAACGATGGTGGAATTGGTATTGCTTTCAGGACTTGGTTATCAGTTTTATGACAAAAACGGAATTGTACTTCAAGCAAATGGTCAATCTCTATTTGATATCAGGAAAATTTTGAAGGAGGGAGTGATTCAAATTCCTTCTGATGTACATATAAAAATACTTGCAGATGTGACCAATCCGCTTTGTGGACCTTCATGGAGCTACCTTTACATTTGGGAAACAAAAGGGATTGGATCCATCTAAATTTAAAGAAGTTGATGCTGCTATTAAAGACTTCTATAGTAAAGTTGGACCCGAAATATTAAAATTAGATGGTGCAGGAGCAGGTGGTGGTATTGCAGCTGGCTTGTGTGCCTTCGCTGGAGCAGAGATTGTATCTGGTATTCAAACTTGTTTGGATTTGATAAACTTCGATCAAAAAAAGTTGCTAGATGCAGACCTAGTTATCGTTGGCGAAGGTAGACTGGACTCGCAAAGTCTAGCTGGAAAGGCGCCAATTGAGTAGCAAAAAAGAACACCAAATGGTGTTCCAGTTCTTGCTATTTGTGGTAGTTTATCATGAGGATTTACCACCTTTACCATTTGAGAATATAGTCGCAGCTTTTTTTCCATACTTGAAAAAAAGCGAACCGTTAGCAGATAGTTTAAAAAAGCAGCTGTTTATTTAGAAAAATACAGCTGCAAGTATCGCACGAATCATGTCTTTGAGATAGAGTTAACCAAACCATTTTTTTTCCAGAGAGAAGTAGGAGCTTTTCGTCTCTTTCTCTTGCCATAAGTCTGAAAAAGGCCTTTTCTGAGGTCTTTTTTTCACTTGTTTGAACAGGGACTATCACTGTGTATGACCATGCCGAAAAGGAGAAGAGTTATGATCTTCAGAAACGATAGTTGCTTGGCAATCAGCATCTTTTGGCATGTTTTTAGATAATAGACTTGTTTTGTCAAATTCAACTTGAGGAGAAATTTTGACAAATAGAGGTTCAGTTTCTTTTTTTAGGGTCTCTAAAATTGTTAAAAAAATGCCTTTTTGAAATTTGTCATCATTCGCAGTAGCGAGTTCAGCGTAGCCAAGAACACGTTCTTCAAAGGTACCAAGAAAAACGTCTTTGTTCGTCTGGATTTAACTTTAAGTCCACCATGAGCTTTTTTTCTAATATTTGTTTTTGATACATCAGTCATAAATATAGTATATCATAAAAAGTCTCTAGATAAGGCGGAAAAAGAAAGCGATTACTTAACAAACTTAAGGAAAATTTGCACAAAAGATAACGTTTTTTTTCTTGAAAAAAAGGTATCTTTTTGATGTATCATAGAGGTGTAAAAATAATTTAACTCAAAGGAGAGTAAAAAATGTCAATTATTACTGATGTTTACGCTCGCGAAGTCCTAGACTCACGCGGTAACCCAACACTTGAAGTAGAAGTTTATACTGAATCAGGTGCTTTCGGACGTGGTATGGTTCCATCAGGAGCTTCTACTGGTGAACACGAAGCAGTTGAACTTCGCGACGGTGACAACTCGTTACGGTGGTCTTGGTACACAAAAAGCTGTTGACAACGTAAACAACATCATTGCTGAAGCTATTATCGGCTACGATGTACGTGACCAACAAGCTATCGACCGTGCTATGATCGCTCTTGACGGTACTCCTAACAAAGGTAAATTGGGTGCAAACGCAATCCTTGGTGTGTCTATCGCTGTAGCTCGCGCTGCTGCTGACTACCTTGAAATCCCACTTTACAGCTACCTTGGTGGATTCAACACTAAAGTTCTTCCAACTCCAATGATGAACATCATCAACGGTGGATCTCACTCAGATGCTCCAATCGCTTTCCAAGAATTCATGATCGTACCTGCTGGTGCACCCTACATTCAAAGAAGCTCTTCGTTGGGGTGTTGAAATCTTCCACGCACTTAAGAAAAATCCTTAAATCACGTGGTCTTGAAACAGCTGTAGGTGACGAAGGTGGATTTGCTCCTCGTTTCGACGGAACTGAAGATGGTGTTGAAACAATCCTTGCTGCTATCGAAGCTGCTGGTTATGTTCCAGGTAAAGACGTATTTATCGGATTTGACTGTGCATCATCAGAATTCTACGATAAAGAACGCCAAAGTATACGACTACACTAAATTCGAAGGTGAAGGAGCTGCTGTACGTACTGCTGCAGAACAAATTGACTACCTTGAAGAATTGGTAAACAAATACCCAATCATCACTATCGAAGATGGTATGGACGAAAAACGACTGGGACGGCTGGAAAGCTCTTACTGAACGTCTTGGTGGTAAAGTTCAATTGGTTGGTGACGACTTCTTCGTAACAAACACTGCACTACCTTTGCACAAAGGTATCGCAGAAGGTGCTGCTAACTCAATCCTTATCAAAGTTAACCAAATCGGTACTCTTACTGAAACATTCGACGCTATCGAAATGGCGAAAGAAGCTGGTTACACTGCTGTTGTATCACACCGTTCAGGTGAAACTGAAGATTCAACAATCGCTGACATCGCAGTTGCAACAAACGCAGGACAAATCAAGACTGGTTCACTTTCACGTACTGACCGTATCGCTAAACTACAACCAATTGCTTCGTATCGAAGATCAACTTGGTGAAGTAGCTGAATACCGTGGATTGAAATCATTCTACAACCTTAAAAAAATAAAACTAGTTCAGTGAACTAATGAAAGCCCTTGGATTTTTTTCCGAGGGCTTTTGTATCTTATAAGACAAGCTCAAAGAAATCCAGTCTTGTTTTCGTATTCTAGAGGTGAAAAAAGAGATTTTTAAACGGTTTTTTGGTATAATAATACCCAGGAAAAACTAGAGAAAGAAGGAGGTTGAGATGGAAAAGTATTTGTCGGTAACAACTTTGACCAAGTATCTGAAAATGAAATTCGATAAAGACCCATACTTGGAGAGGGTCTATTTAACTGGTCAGGTTTCTAACTTTCGAAAGCGTCCAACTCACCAATACTTTTCTCTAAAAGATGATCGAGCTGTTATCCAAGCAACCATATGGTCTGGTATCTATCAGAAACTTGGATTCGACTTGGAAGAAGGGATGAAGATCAATGTTATCGGTCGTGTCCAAGTCTATGAACCAAGTGGGAGCTACTCTATCATTATTGAAAAGGCAGAGCCTGATGGTGTAGGGGCTCTTGCGATTCAGTTCGAACAATTAAAAAAGAAATTATCAGAAGAAGGCCTTTTTCAAGAACGCTTTAAACAAGCAATCCCTCAGTTTGCAAAACGCATCGGGGTTGTGACTAGTCGTAGTGGTGCTGTTATACAGGATATTATTACTACCGTTAGCAGACGTTTTCCCAGGGGTAGAGATTGTTTTATATCCTACCAAGGTTCAAGGCGAAGGGGCAGCAGAGGAGATTGCCCGTAACATTGCTAGAGCTAATGAACGAGAAGACTTGGATGTTCTTATCATTGGTCGAGGGTGGTGGATCAATTGAGGATCTTTGGGCTTTTAACGAAGAGATTGTAGTGCGTTCTATCTTTGAATCGCGCCTTCCTATTATTTCAAGTGTTGGGCCACGAAACAGATGTAACCTTATCAGACTTTTGTGGCTGATAAGAGAGCAGCAACACCAACTGCTGCAGCAGAGTTAGCTACACCTGTGACTAAGTTAGATCTACTGACCTACCTTAAAAAAATCAAGAGAAACGAATGGCTACTGCTGTACAAAAATACTTTTATCAAAGAAAAAAAGAATCCTTTGAGAGGGCTTAGTCAATCAGTCATCTTCAGGCAACCAGAGCGTTTATATGATGGATATCTGCAACGCTTGGATCAGTTACAACTTCGTCTCAAACAAAGTGTAAATTCAGAACTTAGTTAGACAGAGCAACAGAGTATCAGAACTCAAAGTTCATCGATTAGAGCAGTTATCACCAAATCAATAAGGTTTCATCGTTATCAGGACCGTCTATCCACAGTTTGAAAAGTTACTTCGTAGTCAAATGGCAGTAGTTTATGATGCCAAGGTCGCTGAAGTCAAAACGTTTGTCAGAAGCTCTACTCATGTTAGATACTAGTCGTATCGTAGCCAGAGGTTATGCGATTGTGAAAAAAGAGGATGCCGTAGTATCGTCAGCAAAAGATTTGAAAAAAACTGATCAAGTAACGTTAATGATGCGAGATGGTCAGGTAGAATTAGAGGTTAAAGATGTCAAAACAGAAGAAATTTGAGGAAAATTTAGCAGAACTAGAGACTATTGTTCAGAGCTTTAGAAAATGGAGAAATTGCTTTTAGAAGATGCTATTGCAGCTTTTCAAAAAGGAATGGTTCTTTATCAAAAGGAATTGCAAGCAACACTTGATAAAGCAGAAAAGACCTTAGTTAAAGTCATGCAAGAAGATGGAACTGAGAGCGAACTTCTATGAACAAGCAAGAAAAACTAGCCTTAGTTGAATCAGCCTTAGAGGAGTTTTATGGTGACCAGCAATTTGCGTCAAGTCAGAGAAGCTGTTCTTTATTCTATTCATGCAGGTGGTAAACGAATTCGTCCTTATCTACTTTTAGAAGTTTTGGAGTCTTTGCAGGTGCCAATCACTCTAGCTCATGCCCGGGTTGCAGCAGCCCTCGAAATGATTCACACAGGTAGTTTGATTCATGATGATTTACCTGCTATGGATAATGATGATTATCGCCGAGGACGTTTGACCAATCATAAAGTCTATGGAGAGCATTTAGCAATCTTGGCAGGCGATGCGCTCTTTCTGGATCCCTTATGCTATGATAGCGCGGGCAGACTTGCCAAACGAAATCAAGGTAGACTTAATAGCAAATCTATCACTTGCTTCTGGAAGTATGGGGATGGTAGCTGGACAAGTTTTGGATATGGAAGGTGAAGGAAAACATTTAAACCTAGAAGAACTTCGGACTATCCATGCTAATAAGACTGGTAAACTATTAGCCTTTCCCTTTTTCATGCAGCTGGAATCATTGCTGGATTGAATACAACTATTCAAATAGCTCTGAAAAACAGTTGGAGAGTTGATTGGGTCTTGCTTTTCAAGTGAGAGATGATATCCTTGATGTTACAGCTAGCTTTTGAAGAAATTGGTAAAACACCCCAGAAAGATTTGCAAGCTGAAAAATCGACCTATCCTGCCTTGTTAGGATTAGATGAAGCAAAAACTTTTTGTAACCAAACTTTGGATCAAGCTAATGCAAAACTGGAAGAGATTAGTCAGTTAGTAACCTTTGATAAAGGAACCAATTGTAAAAAAATAGTAGAAAGTTTGAGAATCAATGCCTAAGGAAAGAGTAGATGTACTTGCCTACAAACAAGGTTTATTTGAAACGAGAGAACAAGCTAAGCGTGGGCGTTATGGCTGGTTTAGTTGATTGCTGTCCTAAATGGTGAGCGTTTTGATAAACCAGGAGAAAAAAATCCCTGATGATACTGAATTAAAAACTCAAGGGTGAGAAAGCTCAAGTATGTGAGCCGAGGAGGTTTGAAACTTGAGAAAGCTTTTAGAAAAATTTTGACATATCAGTTGAAGGTAAAACGACCATTGATATTGGAGCTTCAACAGGAGGATTTTACTGATGTCATGCTTCAAAATGGAGCAAAACTGGTTTATGCAGTTGATGTTGGGACCAATCAGCTAGCTTGGAAATTACGCCAAGACTCACGTGTTGTTAGCATGGAGCAGTTTAACTTTTCGCTATGCTGAAAAAAGACTGACTTTTGAACAAGAACCTAGTTTTGCAAGTATTGACGTGAGTTTTATATCATTTGAGTCTCATCCTTCCAGCTCTACATAGAGTCTTAGCTGATCAAGGACAAGTTGTTGCACTCATAAAAACCACAGTTTCGAAGCAGGTCGAGAACAGATTGGGTAAAAATGGGATTATTAGAGATGCTAAGTTCACCAAAAAAATGTTTTAGAAATCGGTAACAGAAATGGCAGTTGATGAAGGATTTCTCAGTTTTAGGATTGGATTTTTCTCCCATTCAAGGTGGACATGGGTAATATTGAGTTTCTTGCTTATTTACGTAAAGGAAGAACATGCAAGCAATCAAGTGGTTTCTGAAATAGAAACCACTAGTAGAAAAAAAGCACATAGAGAGTTTAAAGATGAATAAAAAAAGAAAGACTTGAGAAAGATTAGAAGATTTGTGACTGACTATCAAATCGGCACTCAAGAAGAAATCGTTGAACATTTGAAAAGAAGCAGGTATCTCCGCTACTCAAGCAACTGTATCTCGAGATATCAAAGAACTAGGGAATTGTAAAAATTCCTTTGAAAGACAATACATATGTCTATGAATTACCAAAGTCAGTAGTCAAAAAGTTTACAGTTAGCTGAGAACAATATCGAAAGTTTTGAAAGAATGGGAAATCTCATCAACTTAGATGTCATTCCTGGAAATACAATTTTTGTTAAAAAGTCAATTGACTCAAATCATTTTCAGATATAGATTTTTTTAGCTGTTTAGCAGATGATAACTCAATTTTAATTGTAGCGCGAACTGAAGAAGCAGCTGTAGAAATTGTAGAGCAAGTTAAAAAGTGGTAGGAACTTATGTTACTTGAAATTTCAATTAAAAACTTTGCCATCATTGAGGCTATTTCACTTAATTTTGAGAAAGGAATGACAGTTCTGACTGGGGAAACTGGTGCCGGGAAGTCTATCATCATCGATGCTATGAATATGATGCTGGGAGCCAGAGCTACAACGGACGTTATCCGTCATGGCGCATCCAAAGCAGAAATCGAAGGTCTTTTCTCGGTTGAAAACAGTCATGCTTTGCAAATGATTTTTGATGAGCAAGGAATAGAGTTAGGTGATGAAATCATCATCCGTCGTGAAATTTTACAAAACGGGCGTAGTGTTAGTCGTGTCAATGGACAGATGGTTAATCTATCTGTTCTTCGCTCAATTGGACAGTATCTTGTTGATATCCATGGCCAACATGATCAAGAAGAGTTAATGCGTCCCCAATTGCATATTCAGATGCTTGATGGGTTTGGTGATGCAGATTTTCTGGAACTGAAGCAAGCCTATCAGACAAACTTTGATGCTTATCGTAAAATGCGCAAGCAACTTCTTGAGATTAAGAAAAATCAAGAAGAGCACAAGGCTCGTATTGAAATGTTGGAATTTCAGATGGCTGAAATTGAATCTGCGTCCTTACAGCCAGGTGAAGACCTCAAACTAAACCAAGAACGAGATAAACTTCTAAATCATAAAAATATTGCTGATACGTTGACTAACGCTTATACTATGTTAGATAATGATGAATTTTTCAAGTCTATCTAACGTCCGTTCAGCTATGAATGATATGGAAAGTTTAGAAGAGTATGATGTAGAATATCGTGAAATTTCTACTTCCTTATCTGAATCTTATTATGTTCTAGAAGATGTTACCAAACGTTTAGAAGATATTATTGAAGATCTTGATTTCGATGGGAATCATCTAATGCAGATTGAAAGCCGTTTGGATCTCATTCACGCCATCACACGTAAGTATGGTGGTAATGTTGACGATGTTTTGTTGTACTTTGCTAAAATCACAGAAGAATACAATCTTCTGACTGGTAATAATTTATCTTCAGATGATATGGAAGCAGAACTCAAAAAGTTGGAAGTAAGTCTAGTTGACTTAGCAACAAAGCTTGCATCTGCTCGACATAACTTAGCTCAACAATTAGAAATTGAGATTCAGCAAGAACTCAAAGACCTTTATATGGATAAGGCTCGATTTCAGGTTCAATTTACTAAAGGTAAGTTTACTTGTGAAGGAAATGAAAGTGTTGAATTTTACATCTCAACCAACCCTGGAGAAGACTTTAAACCTTTGGTCAAAGTAGCGTCTGGTGGAGAGTTATCTCGTTTGATGTTAGCTATCAAGTCCGCTTTTGCTCGTAAGGAAGGCAAGACCAGTATCGTCTTTGATGAGGTGGATACGGGAGTTTCAGGTCGTGTAGCTCAAGCCATCGCTCAAAAAATTCACAAAATTGGGCAGCACGGTCAAGTATTAGCTATTTCTCACCTTCCTCAAGTTATTGCGATCGCAGATTATCAGTTCTTCATCGAAAAGATTAGCAATGAACATTCGACCGTTTCAACAGTTCGCTTGTTGACAGTTGAAGAAAGGATTGAAGAAGTCGCTAAGATGTTGGCTGGAGAGAATGTAACTGAAGCAGCACTTAGTCAAGCGAGAGAATTGTTACAAAGTAAGGAGAAAGTAAATGACAGACTATTATGTAATTGGTGATGTTCACGGAAAAGCAGGAATGTTAGAAGACCTTCTAAAAACATGGGATGGTAAGACTCAATTACTCTTTCTTGGAGATTTGATTGATAGAGGAGAAGATAGTCGTCGTGTTCTTGAAATGGTCAAGGACTTGGTAGAAAAATCAAGGAGCGATCTGCTTATCAGGGAAACCATGAGTACATGTTTTTAACTTGGTTGGATAATCCTGAAGAAAGCTATGACCACTATCGTCGTAATGGTGGGAGATACAACTATTAATTCTATTTCTAGGTCGTCCCACTGGATGCACCAGTAGATGGAGTAGCAGATGCGAAGCGTGTAGAAAACTGAAGCAGCAGACTTGGTTGCGTTTTATCCGACAGATGCCTTTTCGTGATTGAAACAGATAAGTATATCTTTTGTTCATGCCGGGAATTGATTTGACTTTGGATGATTGGCATGAAACTACAGATTACAAGAAAGTCTGGCTCAGAAAAACCATTCCACGAAGCAGTTAATCATACTGGAAAAACAATTGTCTTTTGGACATACACCAGTCTATGGACTTTGTTGGATCAAAAAAACCAGGAACATGCTGAACTTTGGATGACAGAAGATGGGTAAAAGATTGGAATGGATGGAGGAGCTGTCTACGGTGGTGTCCTTCATGGTATTGTCTTTACTGACCAAGGTATGACTGACCACTATTTCATCGAAAAATGACGGCTTTGTCGCTGAAGATTAGTACTCTAGCAGGGTATATGGTCTTGTCAAAAATATTAAAAACAATTTTATAATTAATAGATACCCTGAAAGGAAGAGAATCATGAACGTAGAAGAATTGAAAAAAACGTCAGGAGAAGATTCGTAAACTTTCTCCATTATCGCTCATATTGACCATGGGAAAGTCAACACTAGCAGACCGTATTTTGGAGAAGACAGAGACAGTTTCTAGTCGTGAAATGCAGGCTCAGCTATCTAGATAGTATGGACCTTGAGACGTGAACGTGGGAATTACTATCAAACTTAAATGCCATCGAGCTTAATTATACTGCCAAAAGATGGCGAGACTTATATTTTCCACTTGATTGACACACCAGGACACGTGGACTTTCACTTATGAGGTATCACGTTCTCTAGCTGCCTGTGAGGGTGCTATCTTGGTAGTCGATGCTGCACAAGGGATTGAGGCTCAAACACTAGCTAACGTTTACCTTGCCTTGGATAATGATTTGGAGATTCTTCCAGTTATCAATAAGATTGACTTACCTGCTGCAGATCCGGAGCGAGTGCGTACAGAAATCGAAGATGTCATTGGTCTAGATGCTAGCGAAGCAGTCTTAGCATCAGCCAAAGCTGGTATCGGTATTGAAGAAATTCTCGAGCAAATTGTCGAAAAAGTACCAGCCCCAACTGGTGATGTTTCAGCACCGTTAAAAGCCTTGATTTTCGACTCAGTATACGATGCTTATCGTGGAGTTATCCTCCAGGTTCGTGTTATGGATGGAGTTGTCAAACCAGGCGATAAGATTCAGCTCATGAGTAATGGTAAAACCTTTGATGTTACCGAAGTTGGTATCTTCACACCTAAAGCAGTGGGACGTGATTTCCTAGCAACAGGTGATGTTGGATATATTGCAGCATCTATCAAGACTGTTCAGGACACTCGTGTCGGTGATACAGTTACCTTGGCGACAAACCCCTGCTTCAGAACCCACTATCTGGATACAAGCAGATGAATCCGATGGTCTTTCGCAGGTCTCTATCCAATCGAGTCAAATAAATACAATGACCTTCGTGAAGCCCTTGAAAAAAATTGCAGTTGAACGATGCTAGCTTGCAGTTTGAACCCTGAAACATCGCAAGCTCTCGGATTTCGGTTTCCGTTGTGGATTTCTTGGATTACTTCATATGGATGTTATTCAGGAACGTTTGGAACGTGAGTTTCAACATCGATCTGATCATGACTGCACCATCCGTTATCTACAAAGGTTAAATCAGACAGATGGAGAATCTATGGATGTATCGAACCCATCTGAGTTTCCTGATCCCAACCAAAAGATTGCGACCATTGAAGAACCTGTATGTTAAAGCACAAATCATGGTACCACAAGAATTTCGTTGGAGCAGTAATGGAACTAGCTCAACGCAAACGTGGTGACTTTTGTGACGATGGATTATATCGATGATAATCGTGTCAATGTCATCTATCAAATTCCTCTTGCTGAGATTGTCTTTGACTTTCTTTGATAAACTCAAAGTCTTCAACACGTGGCTATGCAAGCTTTGACTATGAACTGTCAGAGTATCGTCCCATCTAAACTGGTCAAAATGGATATCCTTCTCAATGGAGACAAGGTCGATGCACTCAGCTTTATCGTTCACAAAGGATTTTGCTTATGAACGTGGGAAACTTATCGTTGATAAACTCAAGAAAAATCATTCCTCGTCAACAATTTGAAGTGCCCATTCAAGCTGCAATTGGACACAAGATTGTAGCTCGTACTGATATCAAAGCTCTTCGTAAAGAAACGTTCTTGCCAAGTGTTATGGAGGTGACGTTTCTCGTAAACGTAAACTTCTTTGAAAAACAAAAAAAGCTGGTAAAAAGCGCATGAAAGCTATTGGATCAGTAGAAGTTCCTCAAGAAGCCTTCCTTAGTGTCTTGAGTATGGATGAAGAATAATTGATTCCTAATACAGTTATCTTTTGACACTTATCTTTTCTTTCATTAGAATAGAAGTGAAAGGAGAAGGATTATGAAAAAAATCATCAGCTTATCTACGCTTTTTAGTGTGTTGCTTTAACTCTTGTTGCTTGTAATACTTCAAAAGCTAAGAAAAGAAGTAACCTCAGATACAACAACAGTTCAAGAAACTACCACAGAACAAGAAACAACAACTGTAGCCGAATCAACGATTAAGGATACACAGGTAATCGGGTCAGATTCTTATGGCTACGTAAAAGTGCCAAAATCATGGATACATTTTACAGAAGTTGAGGGTGGTGATGATATTCAGTACTGTGATGGAACGGACATCAACATCGTAACCCTAAATACTTTTAAACCAGAGCACCTTGGTGTTAGTGAAAGTGAATATGCTGCTCTTGATGCTGTTCAAGTCTCTACTAGTGTTTATCAAACTAAACAACAAAGCAAGGATTTCTCTAAAGTTTGGGGATCTAAAGTCAAAAAAATTGGTGGTTATGACGCCTATGTCGTAAAACTGTATTGCTAAAAATGGTAAATATCTAGTGATCTGGATCTTTAAATCAGACGATGGTAAGTTTAGATATGTTTCTCTAGAAGGAACACCTGAAGTGTTGAAAGATATGATTCCGTTGATAGAAGAAAAGCTGGACAGTGAAAAAAAGAATTAAAAACTAAAAACAGGATGTTATCCTGTTTTTTTTATATCTTTTACCTTTAAAGAATATGTAGAAATTGAATTTGTTTTACAAATCAAACAAAAATAAAAAAATCAAACAAAATACAACAAAAAAATATTGACAACGGTTTCATATAGTGTTATACTTGTAACATAAAAAGTTAAATATGAAGGGAGAAGATCATGGGATTAGATCATTTCTTCAGCAAAGACTTAGTCTTTTTGTCTAGAAGCAGATAATCAAGAGCAACTATTTGATCAAGTTGCAACCCTATTGGAAGAAAAAGAAAGTTGTTACGGATACCTATCGATCGGCTTTGATTGAACGTGAAAAAAATGTTCCCAACCGGTTTAGATATGGAATTTCTAGGGAAGGACTTGCCAAATGTAGCAATCCCTCACACAGATACGATTCATAATTTAACTGAAAAATGTTGTTGTGGTTCGCTTACCGAAAACCAGTAACATTCCACAATATGATTGCTCCTGACAAGGAAGTAGAAGTATCATTACTCTTCTTTATCATCAATAATTCGAGTTCAAGTCAAACAAATATTCTTGCTCAATTGATGGACTTCTTTACAGGTAATGGTCATCTAGAAGCACTTTCTAAGATTACAGAACCAGAAGCTTTGTTCCAGTATATCTCAGAAGCAACTGCTTAAATTCATTAAATAAATAGTAAATATAAAAACGGAGGAAATCCAAATGATTAAAAATTCTTGCTGCATGTGGTGCAGGTGTTAACTCAAGCCACCAAATTAAAAAGCGCTCTAGAAGAAGAGCTATCAAGTCGTGGATACGATGTACAGTGTGACGCAGTTATGGTAAAAGATGTCAACGAAGACTTGATTAAAGGTTATGATATCTTCACACCAATCGCTGCAACTGACTTAGGTTTTGACCCTGGTATCCCAGTAGTTGAAGCTGGACCAATCTTGTTCCGTATTCCAGCAATGAGCGCTCCAGTTTATGACAATATTGAAGCAGCAATCAAAGAACACGGATTAAGTTAATTATTATTTTGTAATTTTCCATAAAAATAAAGGGAGGAAAAATTATGGATTTCATTATCAATTTAGCCAACGATATCTTTAAACCTATCTTGGCTATGGGTGGCCCAATCATCATGCTGATCATTTTGACAGTATTGGCCTTGCTTTTCGGAGTTAAATTCTCCAAAGCACTTGAAGGTGGTATCAAACTTGCCATCGCACTTACTGGTATCGGTGCTATCATCGGAATGCTTAACGGAGCTTTCTCAGCTTCTCTTGCAAAATTCGTTGAAAATACTGGTATTCAATTGAACATCACCGACGTTGGTTGGGCACCACTTGCTACAATCACTTGGGGTTCTGCTTGGACACTTTACTTCTTGCTCATCATGTTGATTGTCAACGTTGTGATGCTTGCAATGAAGAAAACTGATACACTTGACGTTGATATCTTCGATATCTGGCACTTGTCTATCACAGGTCTTTTGATCAAATGGTATGCTGACAACAATGGAGTTAGCCAAGGAGTTTCCTCTTTCATCGCGACTGCAGCAGTTGTTCTTGTTAGGGGTTCTTAAAATCATCAACTCTGACTTGATGAAACCAACATTTGATGACCTTCTTAACGCACCAAGTTCATCACCAATGACTTCAACTCACATGAACTACATGATGAACCCAGTTATCATGGTTTTGGATAAGATTTTTGATAAATTCTTCCCAGGTCTTGATAAATACGACTTTGACGCTGCGAAATTGAACAAGACGAATCGGTTTCTGGGGATCTAAATTCTTCATCGGTTTCATCCTTGGGTATCGTTATCGGTTTGATGGGAACTCCTCATCCAGTTGCTGGAGTAGAAGATGCATCTTCATGGGAACTTGTTATTAAAGGTTGGTTGTCACTTGGTTTGACTGCCGGTGTCTGCTTGGAGCTCTTCTCATTGATCGGTTCATGGTTCATCGCAGCCGTAGAACCACTTTCACAAGGTATTACAAACGTTGCTACTAAACGTCTTCAAGGACGTAAATTCAACATCGGTCTTGACTGGCCATTTATCGCTGGTCGTGCTGAAATCTGGGCTTGTGCCAACGTACTTGCACCAATCATGTTGGTTGAAGCAGTGCTTCTTTCAAAAGTCGGAAATGGTATCTTGCCACTTGCTGGTATCATCGCAATGGGTGTGACTCCAGCTCTCTTGGTAGTTACTCGTGGTAAATTGCTCCGTATGATTATCTTCGGAACACTCTTGTTGCCACTCTTCCTTCTTTCAGGTACACTTATCGCACCATTTCGCAACAGAACTTGCTAAAGGTGTAGGTGCCTTCCCAGAAGGTGTGAGCCAAACTCAATTGATTACTCACTCAACACTTGAAGGACCAATCGAAAAAAACTATTAGGTTGGGACAATTGGTAACGCTACAACTGGTGATATCAAAGCAATCCTTGGCGCAGTAGTATTCCTTGCTTTCTATATCGGTATCTTTGCTTGGTACAGAAAACAAATGATCAAACGTAACGAAGAATACGCAGCAAACGCAAAATAATTTGCTCCTAAAAATGTAAATTGTAAAAACTAGGTTGTCAGTTTCCACTATGGAGCAGTCAGCCTAGTTTTTTTAGAAAAATGGAGGTAAGACTTATGATTGTATTAGAAATCAGATCAATTTAGATGTTGAGTTTCAAACGCTTGAGGTGCCCTTTCTTCCATAAAAGGACAAGGAAGGCGTAGAGTATTTGTGGCATGGGAGATCCAACTTATTGGAGTGGGTCAAGCTCCTGTATTTATTTCCCAATATGTGGGTTCAGTAAGAAATGATACGGTCCTTTATGATAAGGAAGATGGTAGTCAAAAAGAAGGAAAAAAATTCTCGACATGGTCTTGGTAAGGAAAAAAAGAATTTACATTAGTAGAACAAACAGATACATTCTGTTACATTTTGCTATTGAAGATGATGAAGAAATGTATGCAAATTACCCTTATCATTTTTCGTTTAGAAATTACTTTATACAGTGACTGGGAAAACCATACGTACTCAGTATAAAAATATATAATAAAGAATCTGAAAAAGATCGATGCCATACTTTTATCGGTGGGCATCCTGGTTTTAACTGTCCCTTATTAGATGACGAGGCATATGAAGATTACTATCTTGAATTTGAAAAAGCCAGAAACATGTTCAGTTCCAAAACCATTCCCAGAAACAGGAATGTTGGATTTCAAAAGATAGAAAGTCCTTGGTTAAACAATCAAAAAGAAATAGATTTGAAATTATGACTTCTTTAGCTACGATGCTGTGACATTAGATGAGTTGGGAATCTCGCACAGTAGCTTTTACGTTCACGAAAAACATGATAAAGGTTTGAAACTACATTTTGAAAGAGTTTCCAACTTTAATCGTATGGTCAACTCTTAATAAAGGGCCTTTTATTGCCTTGGAACCATGGTCAGGTTTGTCTACTTCAATAGAAGAAGGAGATAGACTGGAAGATAAGAAAGATGTTAAAATTTTGAAAACCTAGTCGATTTTTGAACAGACTTGGTTTCGATATCGAGATTTTATGAAAAAAATAAACAAAAAAACAAACATAAATTGTTGACTTTTTCCAACTAATAGTAGTATATTATGTTTATAAAGAACAATTTGTGTTTATTTTTAACAAGATTACTGTTCTGGCTTTTTCTCTGAAGAAAGCTTATTAAGAAACGAATAAGATATTTGTTCTTAATTTAAATTATTGTCAACAAAACTACTAGTAACTATTTGAGAAAAGGTCTATTTTAGGCTAGAAATCAGAAAGTTTTTACTGGTCTATTATAAAAAAAGGAGTATACAATATGGCTATTGTTATTGGTGCAGATGCTGCAGGTTTAAGATTGAAAGAAGTTGTAAAAAACTTCTTGGAAAAAGAAAACTTCCACGTAGTGGATGTTACAGCAGAAGGTCAAGACTTTGTTGATGTAACTCTAGCAGTTGCGGAAGAAGTCAAGAAAGAAGAACAAAACCTTGGTATCGTCATTGATGCTTATGGTGCAGGTCCGTTTATGGTTGCTACTAAAATCAAAGGAATGGTTGCTGCAGAAGTTTCTGATGAACGTTCAGCTTATATGACTCGCGGTCACAACAACTCACGTATGATTACGATGGGTGCTCAACTTGTTGGTGATGAATTAGCTAAAAACATTGCTAAAGGCTTTGTGAATGGTAAATACGACGGCGGTCGCCACCAAATCCGTGTCGACATGTTGAACAAAATGTGCTAATTTTGATATTGAAAGAAAGGTAAGATAAAATGAGAATTGCAATCGGATGTGACCACATCGTAACTAAATGAAAAAAATGGCGGTTTCAGAATTTTTTTGAAATCAAAAGGACATGAAGTCATCGACTTTGGTACATATGACCACGCTCGTACACACTACCCAATCTTTGGTAAAAAAGTTGGTGAAGCAGTAGTTAGTGGTCAAGCTGACCTTGGTGTATGTATCTGTGGTACAGGTGTAGGTATTAATAATGCTGTTAACAAAGTTCCAGGTGTTCGTTCTGCCTTGGTTCGTGATATGACAACAGCTCTTTATGCAAAAGAACAATTGAATGCTAACGTTATCGGATTTGGTGGTAAAATCACTGGTGAATTGCTCATGTGTGATATCATTGAAGCTTTCATCAATGCAGAATACAAGCCATCTGAAGAAAACAAAAAATTGATCGCTAAAATCCAACACGTTGAAACTCATAACGATCATCAAACTGATGCCAACTTCTTTACTGAGTTCCTTGAAAAATGGGATCGTGGTGAATACCACGACTAAGAGGTGACTTATGATTTTAACAGTCACAATGAACCCATCCATTGATATTTCCTATCCTTTGGATGAACTGAAAATTGACACTGTCAACCGTGTTGTAGATGTAACTAAAACGGCTGGTGGTAAAGGTTTAAATGTTACACGTGTCCTATCAGAATTCGGTGATTCAGTAGTGGCAACTGGGCTTATCGGTGGTAAGCTTGGAGAATTTCTTGTAGAAAATATTGATGATAAAGTAAGGAAACGTTTCTTCACAATCCAAGGAGAAACACGTAACTGTATCGCAATTCTACATGGAGAAAACCAAACAGAAATTCTTGAAAAAGGCCCTGAGGTTCAAGAAAAAGAGGGACAAGATTTCTTGCATTACTTTTCAAAGGAACTTTTAGAAAGTGTTGAAGTAGTGGCTATTTCAGGAAGCCTACCAGCAGGACTTCCTGTTGATTACTATGCTAGTTTGGTTGAACTTGCTAATCAAGCTGGTAAACCTGTTGTCTTGGACTGTTCAGGAGCTTCACTTCAGGCGGTTCTTGAATCTCCACATAAGCCAACAGTTATCAAACCAAATAATGAAGAATTATCTCAACTTTTTAGGGAAGAGAAATTTCTAAAGATTTGGATGAATTAAAAAGAAGTCCTTCAAGAACCACTATTTGATGGAATCGAGTGGATTATCGTTTCCTTAGGGTGCTAATGGTGCCTTTGCCAAACACGGTAACACTTTCTACAAAGTAGATATTCCAAGAATTCAAGTAGTAAATCCAGTCGGTTCTGGAGATTCTACAGTGGCAGGTATTGCTTCAGGTTTTTTCCATAGAGAAACGGATCAAGAACTGTTGATCAAGGCAAATGTCCTAGGTATGCTTAATGCTCAAGAAAAAATGACCGGTCATGTCAATATGGCTAACTATCAAGGTCTCTATGACCAATTAATTGTAAAAGAGGTATAAAATGGTTTTAACAGAAAATAAACGCGCTTGTATGCAAAAAACTCTCTGATGAGAATGGTATCATCTCAGCTCTCGCCTTTGACCAACGTGGTGCTTTGAAACGACTCATGGCTCAATATCAAACAGAAGAGCCAACAGTTGCTCAAATGGAAGAACTTAAAGTATTGGTAGCAGATGAATTGACTAAATATGCTTCATCTATGCTACTTGACCCTGAGTACGGACTTCCTGCTACAAAAGCTCTTGATCCAAATGCAGGTCTTCTCCTTGCTTACGAGAAAACAGGATACGATACAACAAGTACAAAAACGCTTGCCAGACTGCTTGGACGTTTGGTCTGCAAAACGTATCAAAGAACAAGGTGCAGATGCTGTTAAATTCTTGCTTTACTATGACGTAGATAGCTCTGACGAACTCAACCAACAAAAAAACAAGCCTACATTGAACGTATTGGTTCTGAGTGTGTAGCTGAAGATATTCCATTCTTCCTTGAAATCTTGGCTTACGATGAAAAGATTGCGGACGCAGGTTCTGCAGAATACGCTAAAGTAAAACCACGCAAGGTTATCGGTGCTATGAAGGTCTTCTCAGACCCACGCTTTAACATCGATGTCTTGAAAGTAGAAGTTCCAGTTAACGTGAAATACGTTGAAGGATTTGGCGATGGCGAAATCGTTCACACACGTGAAGAAGCAGCAGACTTCTTTAAAGCTCAAGACGAAGCTACTAACTTGCCATACATCTACTTGAGTGCAGGTGTATCAGCTAAGCTCTTCCAAGAAACTCTTGTATTTGCGCACGAATCAGGTGCAAACTTCAATGGAGTTCTTTGTGGACGTGCAACATGGGCTGGATCAGTTGAAGCTTATATCAAAGACGGTGAAGCAGCTGCTCGCGAATGGCTTCGTACGACTGGTTTTGAGAACATCGATGAACTCAACAAAGTTCTTAAAACAACAGCAACTTCATGGACCGAACGTGTGTAAATTTCCACCCTTTTTATGTTCTAAAACCCAGCTAAAAAACTTTTAAAAAAAGTTATATGTAAAGGTTTACAAAACAAAAATCTTGTGCTATACTTAAGTCACAAGTTAATAAGAGTGAGTGTTACTAAGTAATATTAGGCATGATCACAGATGACTCAGAAATTTATTTTCAGGGTCATTTGTGGTCATTTTTTATGCTCTAGCTCTTAAATGACTGAACAAGGAGGTCGACATGTATCGGATATTAAATCCAATGAATAACAATGTTTCTCTTGTGCGGAATAGCAAGGGAGAGGAGTTGATTGTAGTTGGTAAGGGTATTTCGTTTGGTAAGAAGAAGGGAGATTTGATTTCTGAGGATCAGGTTGAAAAAGTCTTTCGGATGAAGACTGAAGAATCTCGAGAAAATTTTATGACTCTACTCAAGGATGTTCCGTTAGACTTTATTACCGTTACTTATGAAATTATCGATAATCTTTCAAAAAAATACCAATATCCTGTTCAAGAGTACCTCTACGTAACCTTAACAGACCATATCTATTGTTCTTATCAAGCGATTAGCCAAGGACGTTATAAGGATAGTAATTTACCTGATATTTCAAAGGAGTATCCTATTGCTTTTTCAAATAGCTCAAGAGTCTTTTTGAAATCTATAATAGTAAACTATCTGGTAATTTACCAAAGGATGAAATAAAAAAAGAATAGCCTACCACTTTATTAATGCCGAGGGTGAGAATGAGGTCGAAGTTGCAGAAGCTATTGATAAGAGAAAGGAAAATCATAAAGAAGGTTGAGAGTCTTCTCAGGAGCTATGACATTCAAAGAACCCATGAAAAATAATAATTTCTACGATCGTTTTATGATTCATCTAAATTATTTCTTGGATTACCTTGATCGAAGTCGGGATGATAATCAATCCTTGCTCGATATGGAAGAACATATCAAAACTACATATCCAAAAGCATTTGAAATTGGTAGCAAGATTTATGAAGTCATTGCTCAGGAAACTGGGGTAGACCTTTATAAGAGTGAACGAGTTTACCTTTGTTCTACATATTCAACGTTTATTGTCATAATATTTACTAAAAAAATTATATAAGGAGAAATCTATCATGAATAGAGAAGAAGTAACATTGTTAGGTTTTGAGATTGTTGCCTATGCTGGCGATGCTCGTTCAAAACTCTTAGAAGCTCTGAAAGCTGCTGAAAGCTGGTGATTTTGCAAAAGCGGATAGCCTAGTCGAGGAAGCTGGTTCTTGTATTGCAGAAGCTCACCACGCGCAAACTAGTCTTTTAACCAAGGAAGCTGCTGGTGACGATTTGGCTTATAGCGTGACCATGATGCATGGCCAAGATCACTTGATGACAACTATCTTTGCTAAAAGATTTGATGCATCATTTAATTGAACTTTATAAAAGAGGAGCTAAATAATGAATAAGTTAATTGCCTTTATCGAGAAAGGAAAACCTTTCTTTTGAAAAAAACTATCTCGTAATATCTATCTTCGTGCTATTCGTGATGGATTTATCGCTGGGAATGCCAGTCATTCTATTCTCAAGTATTTTTTTATCTTGATTGCCTTTTGTGCCTAAATTCATGGGGATTCCAGTGGTCAGATGATGTAGTGGCACTATTGATGAAACCTTATAGCTATTCAATGGGTATTCTCGCACTTTTGGTTGCTGGTACGACTGCTAAATCATTAACAGACTCTGTTAACCGTAGCATGGAAAAAACCAACCAAATCAACTATATGTCAACTCTATTAGCTGCTATTGTTGGTTTATTGATTTTGGCAGCTGATCCAATTGAAGGTGGCTTTGCAACAGGTTTCCTCGGAACAAAAGGTTTGCTTTCAGCTTTTCTAGCAGCCTTTGTGACTGTAGCAATCTATAAAGTTTGTGTGAAGAATAATGTTACTATTCGAATGCCTGACGAAGTTCCACCAAATATCTCACAGGTCTTTAAAGATGTTATTCCATTTACGCTTTCTGTCGTTTCCCTTTACGGTCTTGACTTACTTGCTCGTCAATTTGTTGGCGCAAGTGTAGCAGAATCAATCGGAAAATTCTTTGCACCTCTATTCTCAGCAGCTGATGGTTATGTTGGTATTACGATTATTTTCGGTGCTTTTGCTTTCTTCTGGTTTATTGGTATCCATGGACCTTCTATCGTTGAGCCTGCAATTGCTGCTATTACATATGCCAATGCTGAAGTAAATATGAACCTTCTCCAACAAGGTATGCACGCTGATAAGATCCTTACATCTGGTACACAAATGTTCATCGTCACTATGGGTGGTACAGGAGCAACCCTTGTAGTTCCATTCATGTTTATGTGGTTGTGTAAGTCTAAGCGTAACCGTGCCATCGGACGTGCTTCAGTAGTTCCTACATTCTTCGGTGTAAACGAACCAATCTTATTTGGTGCACCACTTGTTTTGAACCCAATCTTCTTTATCCCATTCATCTTTGCACCAATTGCAAACGTATGGATCTTTAAGTTCTTTATTGAAACACTTGGCATGAACTCATTTACTGCCAACCTTCCATGGACTACACCAGGACCTCTTGGTATTGTTCTTGGTACAAACTTCCAGTTCTTATCATTCGCTCTTGCAGCATTGTTAATTGTAGTAGATATTGTTATCTACTATCCATTCCTCAAGGTTTATGATGAACAAATTCTTGAAGAAGAACGTTCAGGTAAAGCTAATGATGAATTAAAAGAAAAAGTAGCTGCAAACTTTAACACTGCAAAAGCAGATGCTATTCTTGAAAAAGCTGGAGTAGATTCAGCACAAAATACAATTACTGAAGAAACAAACGTCCTCGTTCTTTGTGCGGGTGGAGGAACAAGTGGTCTTCTTGCCAATGCTTTGAATAAAGCCGCAGAAGAGTATAAAGTTCCAGTTAAAGCTGCAGCAGGTGGCTATGGAGCCCACCGTGAAATGTTACCAGAGTTTGATCTTGTTATCTTAGCACCACAAGTTGCTTCAAATTTTGAGGATATGAAAGCTGAAACAGATAAACTAGGCATCAAATTGGCGAAAACAGAAGGTGCTCAGTACATCAAGTTAACCCGTGATGGAAAAGGCGCTCTCGCATTTGTTCAGGCTCAATTCGATTAACGATAGGGACTGTGAAACAGTCTCCTATCGTAACGGAAATCGCTATGGCGATTTTCCTAATCGCCTTGTTAATTCGTCGGTAAAAAAATATCGTTTTTACCTCCTCATGTCACAATTCGGTGGCTTGGAACAAGAAGTGAGATGGAGATGGATGGCTCACTAACTCCTCTCCACTCACTTTTTATTTTATCCAATCAAGAAATAGGTGAAAAAATGACAAAAACACTTCCTAAAGATTTTATTTTTGGTGGCGCAACAGCTGCTTATCAAGCAGAAGGAGCTACCCATACTGATGGTAAAGGTCCTGTCGCTTGGGACAAATATCTAGCAGATAACTATTGGTATACTGCTGAACCAGCAAGTGATTTCTACCATAAATATCCAGTAGATTTAAAATTAGCTGAGGAATACGGGGTCAACGGTATCCGTATTTCCATCGCTTGGTCTCGAATCTTCCCGACTGGGTATGGAGAAGTGAATCCTAAAGGCGTTGAGTTCTACCATAACTTATTTGCTGAATGCCACAAACGCCATGTGGAGCCTTTTGTAACTCTTCACCACTTTGATACTCCTGAAGCTCTTCACTCAAACGGAGACTTCTTGAATCGTGAAAATATCGAACACTTCGTAGATTATGCTGCCTTCTGTTTTGAAGAATTCCCAGAAGTCAACTACTGGACTACTTTCAATGAAATCGGCCCAATCGGTGACGGTCAATACTTGGTCGGTAAATTCCCACCAGGTATTCAATATGACCTCGCGAAAGTCTTCCAATCCCACCACAATATGATGGTTTCACATGCTCGAGCTGTCAAACTCTACAAGGATAAAGGCTATAAAGGTGAAATCGGGGTTGTTCACGCCCTTCCAACTAAGTATCCATTGGATCCTAAAAATCCTGCAGACGTTCGTGCTGCTAAGTTGGAAGATATCATCCACAACAAATTTATCTTGGATGCAACCTACCTTGGACACTATTCAGATGCAACAATGGAAGGCGTAAACCACATCTTATCCGTCAATGGTGGTAGCTTGGATCTTCGTGACGAAGACTTTGCAGCACTTGAAGCAGCTAAAGATTTGAACGACTTCCTTGGAATTAACTACTACATGAGTGACTGGATGGAAGCATTTGATGGTGAAACTGAAATCATCCACAATGGTAAAGGGGAGAAAGGAAGCTCTAAATACCAAATTAAAGGTGTTGGTCGTCGTGTAGCTCCTGACTATGTACCTCGCACTGACTGGGACTGGATTATCTACCCTCAAGGGCTATATGATCAGATCATGCGTGTGAAGGCGGATTATCCAAACTATAAGAAAATCTATATCACTGAAAACGGACTGGGATACAAAGATGAATTTGTGGACAACACTGTTTACGATGATGGCCGTATTGATTATGTGAAACAACATTTGGAAGTATTGTCTGATGCGATTGCCGATGGTGCAAACGTCAAAGGATACTTCATTTGGTCACTCATGGACGTCTTCTCTTGGTCAAATGGTTACGAAAAACGTTATGGACTCTTCTACGTTGATTTCGATACACAAGAACGTTATCCTAAGAAATCAGCTCATTGGTACAAGAAATTAGCTGAAACTCAAGTGATTGAATAGTACTAATAGTCATTAGGTATAGAATTAGAGTGAGGAAAGTTCATGCTGAAAGATTTTATCAAATCAGTCTATGAAAAAGTTTATATTATTAACTTTGAACAGTGTTCGCATATACCATCCTTGACCAAGGACCAACTTGCAAGTCTTGGAAAATGGTATGTCTCAACAGGCAAGGAGTGGCTTTGTCATTCAGACTATGAACTTGAAGAATTTCAAAAAATATTTTTAAGTTTTGTCAATGCTGATGATAATGATAACATTTCCTTTGATTCGGATTTTATGCCATTTCAACACTAATATAATAAGCTCATCAAGATGATGGGCTTATTTTTTTGTGAGAGTGTTAAATTATTTTGGAGTAAAAATAAAGCATTCGTTAGTCGAATGCTTTATTGAGGTTTGATGATATTAGTTTGTTTTGATAAATCTTGAAGGGTTTCTTCTAAGTTTTGAATCTGAAATAATCGTATCAATATCAGCGATATTATAGAAAGTATAAAAAAATCAAACTTATTAAATTTACTGTGGTCAGCAAGAAGAATCTTTTATTAGCATTATTTAATGCTAGCTTTTTGGACTTCGCCTTCATCTTCGCTAAAAGTAGCGATAGCATGGTCTTTTATACCATTGCAACTAACAAAAGCTTTAGAGAATTGAAGGCTTTCGATATCTTGGAGCGTCAAGGTTCCGACAAAGGCACCAGTGATTTCTCGATAATTTCCACCAATCAAAATTAAATCAGTCAGTTTTCGTTCATTCAAGATAATGAAAACAGGGAAGGCTATTTGTTACCACACGAATATTATCTATAGGAAGTTCACGAGCAAAGAACTCAAGAGTAGTACCTGGACCGATAAAAAAATTGTTTCTCTTTCTTCGACTAAATGACCAGCAAATTTTTGCGATTTCTTGTTTTTTTCAGCAATCTGAAGACCTTGTTTTTCGACATTCGAGCGTTCATTTGCTAATAGAGAACCAGAACGAAGTTTTTTTCAGCACCTCCATGCACTCGAACAAGTAGATCCTTGTCAGCTAACTCTTGCAGATAACGTCGAGCAGTCATATCAGAAATATCTAAACGATTCATTATTTCTTTGACTGTGATGGTTCCTCTTGTATTGACAATCTCTAAAATCACATCTAGTTTTTTTCTTGTTTTAGCATTGAATCACCCCCATATCCAATATCATTTTATCATATTTTTAAACATCTAAGCAACTTAAATAAAACAAAACTAAACAAAAACAAAAAACATCTGTGTTTGTTTTCAACTCAGATGTTTTTTTATATTTTTTAATTAGTCTAATCCGTAGTTATAATCATCGTCCTGCATAGCTTCAACTTCACCAAGTAGATATCCGTTACCAACTTGAGAGAAAAAGTCGTGGTTGGATGTACCAGTTGAAATTCCATTCATAACAATTGGGTTGACATCGTCAGCTGAGTCAGGGAAGAGAGGATCTTGTCCTAGGTTCATAAGAGCTTTATTAGCATTGTAGCGAAGGAATGTTTTAACCTCTTCAGTCCAACCAACACCATCATATAAACTTTCTGTATAACCTTCCTCATTTTCATAAAGAGTGTAGAGGAGGTCGTACATCCAGTCTTTTAACTTTTCTTGTTCTTCTTCTGGTAATTCGTTGAAACCAAGTTGGAATTTATAACCAATGTATGTTCCATGAACAGATTCGTCACGAATAATGAGTTTGATGATTTCAGCAACGTTAGCTAGTTTGTTGTTTCCAAGATAGTAGAGGGGTGTGAAGAAACCTGAATAGAAGAGGAAGGTTTCAAGGAAAACACTGGCTACTTTCTTTTCGAGTGGAGTACCATTGAGGTAAATTTCATTGATGATTTGTGCTTTTTTCTGAAGATATGGATTCGTATTAGTCCACTCAAAGATTTCTTCAATTTCAGACTTAGTATTCAAGGTTGAAAAGATTGAAGAATAAGATTTAGCGTGAACAGATTCCATAAATTGGATATTGTTAAAAACAGCTTCTTCATGTGGTGTACGGATATCTGCGCGTAACGCTTGAACCCCTGTTTCAGACTGCATGGTATCCAAAAGTGTCAAACCGCCAAAGACTTTTCCTACCAAGTCTTTTTCTTTATTTGATAACTTTCTCCAGTCATCTAAGTCATTAGATAAGGGAATACGTGTATCCAACCAAAAATTGTTCAGTTAGTTTTTTTCCCATGTTGATTTATCGATGACATCTTCGATGGCATTCCAGTTAATGGCTTTGTAGTAAGTTTCCATTACAAATCTCTTTCTTTTGATTTTAATTAAAAATAGTGATGAATGTTCTAGCCTTGTGTGATTGTTACTGCACAAAAAAGTCGGTACTCCGACTTTTTGATGTTACCTTATCTTTGTAAACAAGATTTTTAGTGAGATTTTTAAATTACACAGCTTTCACATTGGTTAGCACCAACTTCACCGCCGTCATCTGTGTAGGTACGAACGTAGTAGATAGACTTAATGCCCTTGTTAAAGGCGTAGTTACGAAGGATAGATAGGTCACGTGTTGTTTGTTTGTTCTCTTTCTTCCATTCGTAAAGACCTGTTGGGATATCACTACGCATGAAGAGAGTAAGTGAAAGCCCTTGGTCTACGTGCTCAGTTGCAGCAGCATAGACATCGATAACTTTACGCATATCCATGTCATAGGCAGAAGTGTAGTAAGGAATAGTTTCAGTTGATAATCCTGCAGCAGGATAGTAAATCTTACCAATTTTCTTCTCTTGACGTTCTTCAATACGTTGAGTAATTGGGTGGATAGAAGCAGACACGTCATTGATGTAGCTGATAGAACCATTTGGTGCTACAGCAAGACGGTTTTGGTGGTAAAGTCCATCTGCTTTAACTTTATCACGAAGTTCAGCCCAATCAGCTGCAGACGGGATAAAGATTCCTTCAAAGAGTTCTTTAACACGATCAGATTTTGGAACAAATTGACCAGACGTATACTTATCGAAATAAGTACCATTTGCATAGTCTGATTTCTCAAAGTTGTGGAAGGTAATGCCACGTTCACGCGCAATATTGTTTGATTCTACCAAAGTCCAGTAATTCAAAAGCATAAAGTAGATGCTTGTAAATTCAACAGACTCAGGAGATCCATATTCGATTAATTGCTGAGCAAGATAGCTGTGAAGCCCCATAGCACCAAGTCCAAATGTATGAGCTTGGCTATTTCCGTGGTCGATAGTTGGAACAGCAACGATGTGAGAGCTATCTGTTACAAAGGTCAAAGCGCGAACCATTGCACGAATAGAACGTCCAAAGTCAGGTGATGTCATCATATTTACAACGTTGGTTGAACCAAGGTTACATGAAACGTCAGTACCCATTTGAAGGAATTCTTGCGCATCGTTGATAAGACTTGGTTCTTGGACTTGAAGAATTTCTGAACACAAGTTACTCATGATAATCTTACCATCGACAGGATTTGCACGGTTAGCAGTATCGATATTGACTACATAAGGATAGCCAGATTCTTGTTGCAATTTAGAAATTTCTGTTTCCAAATCACGCGCTTTGATTTTTGTCTTACGAATATTTGGATTTGCCACCAATTCATCGTATTTTTCTGTGATATCGATGTAGTTAAAAGGTACACCATACTCTTTTTCAACAGAATAAGGACTGAAGAGGTACATTTCCTCATTCTTACGTGCTAATTCGTAGAATTTATCTGGTACCACAACACCAAGTGAAAGAGTCTTGACACGAACTTTTTCATCAGCATTTTCTTTCTTAGTAGAAAGGAAAGCAATAATGTCTGGGTGGAAGACGTTAAGGTAAACAACCCCAGCCCCTTGACGTTGACCAAGTTGGTTAGAGTAAGAGAAGCTGTCTTCGAAAAGCTTCATAACTGGTACGACACCAGAAGCAGCACCTTCATACCCTTTGATAGGAGCTCCAGCTTCACGAAGGTTGCTGAGGGAAATTCCGACACCACCACCGATACGTGAAAGTTGAAGAGCTGAGTTGATAGAACGTCCAATAGAGTTCATATCATCTGTTACCTGAATCAAGAAACAGGATACCAATTCACCACGACGTGCACGGCCCTGCATTCAAGAAAGAAGGTGTAGCAGGCTGGTAACGCTGGTGGATGATTTCATTGGCAATATCAACTGCGATAGCTTCGTCACCATCAGCAAAGTAAAGAGCGTTAAAGAAGACACGGTCTTCCATGCTCTCAAGATAGTACTCTCCGTCATTAGTTTTCAAGGCATATTGATTGTAAAACTTGTATGCTGCCATGAAAGACTTGAATTGGAAGTTTTGATCCTTAATAAATTGGTAAAGCTCTTCTAAGAATTCTGGACGATATTTCTTGATAAACGCTGTTTCGATATAGTCTTGTTTAATAAGGTAATCGATTTTATCAGTGATAGAATCAAAAACCATAGAATTTGGTACAACATTTTCTTTAAAGAAAGCGTCCAAGGCTTCTTTATCTTTGTGGAGCATGATTTGTCCATTAACAGGACGGTTGATTTCATTATTTAGACGGAAGTAAGTTACGTCCTCAAGTTGTTTTAATCCCATAAAATTTCCTTTAATTCATTACAAAAGAAAGGCTTCTAAGATTGACATAGAAGCTTTTAATCCTGATACTTAAGCAAGTTTTTTAAGTTTTGCTGGTTGGAAACCAGAGAAAACTTCAGTTGGTGTTTGAATGATAGGAGCAGCGTTGAAGCCTAGCTCTTTAACTTGTTCAATAAATTCAGGTTGTTCATCAAGATTGATTTCGCGATATGCGATGTTGTTACTATCTAAGAATCGTTTGGTCATTTTTACATTGAACACAATTGTTTTTTTAGAATAAACGGTTACCATTCTGTAACTCCTCTTTCAAAAATTTAATTACTTCTAAGTATATCAGAAAAAAATCTTTGTCAACGAAGAAAAAACTAAATATTGTAGAATTTTTTTTAGATGAGAGTTATCTAAACACAATATATAGTGATTGCAAAAAAATAAAACCCATAAATAACAGCGTTTTCTAAATGTTAAAATTATAAAAAAACTACATGATGTATTTTGATACATAAAATAGAAGATTTTCAGCAAGTTATCTGAAAGGAAAAAGAAGAAATCCCATAAAATACTTGAAAAAAATTCCTAGAAGGTGATATAATATCAAATTGTAAGGGTTATCAGATATAACTCAAAAAAAGAAAAACATTTAAAGGAGAGTCAAATTATGGCTTCTAAAGATTTCCACGTAGTGGCAGAAACAGGTATTCACGCACGTCCAGCAACATTGTTGGTACAAACTGCTAGCAAATTTGCTTTCAGATATTACTCTTGAGTACAAAGGTAAATCAGTTAACCTTAAATCTATCATGGGTGTTATGAGCCTTGGTGTTGGTCAAGGTGCTGACGTTACAATCACTGCTGAAGGTGCAGACGCTGATGACGCTATCGCTGCTATCTCAGAAACAATGGAAAAAGAAGGATTGGCATAAGGATATGACAGAAATGCTTAAAGGAATCGCAGCATCTGATGGTGTTGCAGTTGCTAAAGCATATCTACTCGTTCAACCGGATTTATCATTCGAGACTATTACAGTCGAAGATACAAATGCAGAAGAGGCTCGTTTGGATGTTGCTCTTGAAGCTTCTCAAAACGAGCTTTCTCTTATCCGCGAGAAGGCTGTAGGTACGCTTGGTGAAGAAGCGGCGCAAGTATTTGACGCTCACTTGATGGTTCTTGCTGACCCTGAATTGATCGGTCAGATTAAAGAAACAATTCGTGCTAAGAAAGTAAATGCAGAAGCAGGTCTAAAAGAAGTTACAGACATGTTTATCACAATCTTTGAAGGCATGGAAGACAACCCATACATGCAGGAACGTGCAGCGGATATTCGCGACGTTACCAAACGTGTTTTGGCAAATCTTCTTGGCAAGAAACTGCCAAACCCAGCTTCAATCAATGAAGAAGTGATCGTGATTGCGCATGACTTGACTCCATCAGATACTGCTCAATTGGACAAAAACTTTGTAAAAGCTTTTGTAACAAACATTGGTGGACGTACAAGTCACTCAGCTATCATGGCTCGTACACTTGAAATTGCAGCTGTATTGGGTACAAACAACATCACTGAACTTGTAAAAGATGGTGACATTTTGGCTGTTTCAGGTATTTCAGGTGAAGTCGTTATCAACCCAACTGAAGAACAAATTGCAGAATTCAAAGCAGCTGGTGAAGCTTACGCTAAACAAAAAGCTGAGTGGGCTCTTTTGAAAGATGCTAAAACTGTTACTGCAGATGGTAAACACTTTGAGTTGGCTGCTAATATCGGTACACCTAAAGACGTTGAAGGTGTGAACGAAAATGGTGCTGAAGCTGTTGGTCTCTACCGTACAGAATTCTTGTACATGGATTCTCAAGATTTCCCAACGGAAGACGACCAATACGAAGCATACAAAGCAGTTCTTGAAGGAATGAACGGTAAACCTGTTGTTGTTCGTACAATGGATATCGGTGGGGATAAAGAACTTCCTTACTTCGATCTTCCTAAAGAAATGAACCCATTCTTGGGCTACCGTGCTTTACGTATCTCAATCTCTGAAACTGGTAACCAAATGTTCCGTACACAATTACGTGCATTGCTTCGTGCATCTGTTCACGGTAAATTGCGTATCATGTTCCCAATGGTTGCTTTGTTGAAAGAGTTCCGTACTGCTAAAGCTATTCTTGAAGAAGAAAAAGCAAAATTGGTTGCTGAAGGTGTTGCTGTTGCGGATGATATCCAAGTTGGTATCATGATTGAAATTCCTGCTGCAGCTATGCTTGCTGACCAATTTGCTAAAGAAGTTGATTTCTTCTCAATCGGTACAAACGACTTGATTCAATATACAATGGCTGCTGACCGTATGAACGAACAAGTTTCATACCTTTACCAACCATACAATCCATCAATCCTTCGCTTGATCAACAATGTTATCAAAGCAGCTCACGCTGAAGGTAAATGGGCTGGTATGTGTGGTGAGATGGCTGGTGACCAAACAGCTGTTCCACTACTTGTCGGAATGGGATTGGATGAGTTCTCAATGTCAGCTACTTCAGTACTTCGTACACGTAGCTTGATGAAGAAACTTGACACAGCTAAGATGCAAGAATACGCTAACCGTGCTCTTACTGAATGTTCAACAATGGAAGAAGTTCTTGAACTCTCTAAAGAATACGTTAACTTTGATTAAAAACATTAAAACCTTTGTAGAACTAAACTACAAGGTTTTTTTGTACTATTATTTAAAAAGTCCACCTGTAAAATTTTTCTAAAAAAATATGGTAAAAATAGACAAAGGAAAAAAATACGGAGGCAACTATGCAAAACAGACCAATCATTATCGGAGTAACAGGGGGATCTGGTGGAGGAAAAACCAGTGTTTCTAAAGCAATTTTATCGCATTTTCCCAACGAAAAAATTGCCATGATTGAGCATGATTCCTACTATAAAGATCAATCTCATTTAACCTTTGAAGAACGTATTAAGACTAATTATGACCATCCTTTTGCTTTTGATACTGACTTGATGATTGCGCAAATCAAAGAATTGTTGGCGGGGCGTCCTGTTGATATTCCTACATATGATTATGCTGCCCATACAAGAAGCTCGAAAACCTATCGTCAAGAACCTCAAGATGTCTTTATTGTTGAAGGAATTTTGGTTTTGGAAGACAAACGTCTTCGTGATTTGATGGATATAAAGATTTTTGTGGACACTGATGATGATGTTCGTATCATCCGTCGTATTAAACGCGATATGGAAGAACGTGGTCGTAGTTTGGATAGCGTTATTGATCAATATCTCGGAGTCGTAAAACCTATGTATCATCAGTTTATCGAGCCTACTAAACGCTATGCTGATATTGTGATACCTGAAGGTGTAACCAATACTGTAGCTATTGATTTACTGACAACAAAAATTGAAAAGATTTTAGAAGAAGCTCGTTTAGCCCAGTAATAAATAAAAAAACTGTATCACTTGGTACAGTTTTTATTGTTTAATCTTTTCAAGTCTCGGAACAATGACGAGAGTTAAAATAGCCGAGATAATTAATTCTGCTATCGAATTTGTAGAGATAACAGTCGCTAATAGTTTTTGAATATTTCCATCAAAAACATTACCAAAGAGGAAAGAAGATACCACCTAAGACAAATACTGTATTAGTCAGTGAGCCAAGTGCACCTGCGAAGATCAGTCCGGCTCTTCCCTTTAGTAGTTTATAGACGAAATAAGGGGTCAAACCGATTAAGATACGAGGAACAATTGCGATCACAACTGAATAGAAGTTACCATTTGGTACAAATGGTGAGAAGAGATAGCTTGTTGGCAGGATTGTGAGAGTATTAACCGTTAAGCTAAGCATTCCCATCAAGAAACCTAAGGTTGCGCCGATTCTTGGTCCGTAGATAATACTTGCAATAATTACTGGAATGTGAACGATGGTTGGTTTGATTGGAAAGGGAAGTACATTAAATAAAATCGAGCTTAGTAAATGAATAACAATCATAATAGCAAAAAAGATAGCGATTGGAGCAATATTAGAGCGTTTGTTCATGAATTTTATCCTTTATTTCTTGTAAAATAGTTTCGAGATCAGCGAGAGCACCACGACCTGTATCCCCACAGGCCAGTAGAGAATCTTTGGGAGAAATAATAGTATAACCATAATCTTCTAAAGTTTTAAGATTAGCTTGGGTCGCAGGGTGGTCATACATCTTTGTGTTCATAGCTGGAGCCAATAGTTTAGGGTACAAAGTGTGGCAAAGCAAGAGCAGTAGCAGTCACCATATTGTCAGCAAAACCGTGAGCTAATTTAGCGATTGTATTGGCTGTCGCAGGAACTACGATAAATAAATCTGTTTCTTTTCCTATTTGAATGTGATTCACTTGATCTGGAAAAGGTTCGTGCATGACATCGAGATGTACAGTATTTTGAGATAGTACTTGTAAAGTTAATGGCTGAATGAATTCTGTTGCTGACTGAGTCATAAGAACAGTAACAGAATGCCCCTGTTTTTTTAAAGAACTAACTAGGTCAACTGTCTTGTATGCAGCAATAGATCCTGTAATAGCGAGTGTAATACGGGCCATAAAATCCCTTTCTTTTAGTCATAACTTTTGATTTTCTCGAGGAGTAAATCAGCAATTTCATGTTTACTCATAGCAGTTTGGAAAGAATTTTTTTCAACTAAGTAAGCCTTATGTTGCTCGCTACTAATCTGAGTAAGGTCGTTTGCGACAATTAAATCAGCTTGGTTCTTTTCAAGACTTTCCCGAGCAATTTGAATCAGATGTTCCTGGCTGACATCAACCAGTAATTTAAATCCAATCAGGTGAATGTTAGGATTCCATTCTTTAACAAGAGATATGATTTTTGGATTCTTCTTAAGAAATAGAACCTGAACATCTTCCTTAGAAGAGATTTTTGTTTCCTGATTTTTCTTATCTAAAAACTCTGTTAAATCTTGACTAGCTTCAACCTCATCAAAACCAGCCATATAGACAGGAGTGTAATCTGATACAGCCATAGAATGGATTAAGACCTGGTAGTCCATAACCTTATCTTTCATGACTTGTTGCAAATCAGCTGTATTTTTAATTTCGATGATGGTCAAGTTTGGATGACTAACTGGCTTAACTGCCTGAAGAGTGGTAATCAAACAAACTTCATGGCCAGCCTTTAGAAGAGTCTCGGTGATAATTTTTCCAAGTTTACCGGAAGAGTGATTGGTAATAGAACGAACTCTATCAATTTTTTCACTTGTACCACCAGAAGTAACTAAAATTTTCATAGAACTATTGTACAAAAAAATGAGCATTAAGTAAAATGAAAGCGATATAACAAGGGTCGAAAATAGGATGTTAATCCATAGTTAAAATCTATAAAGGCATATAAAAAAATTTAAATAGAGATAAAGAAAGTCTGTTATTTAGCGATATTCACGAACGTTACTAATCATAATGACTGTTAAAAAAATCTTGTTTTATGATATAATGAATTAACACATTAGAGGCTAGAGGAGTTTTTTATGAAAACAGATATTGAAATTGCACAGAGTATTGAGTTAAAACCAATCGTTGATGTTGTTGAGAAACTTGGTATTTCATACGATGATTTGGAGTTGTATGGAAAGTACAAGGCTAAACTAAGCTTTGATAAAATCCGTGAGGTTGAGAGCAACCCAGTAGGTAAGTTGATTCTTGTTACAGCTATCAACCCAACACCTGCTGGTGAAGGAAAGTCAACCATTACCATTGGTCTTGCAGATGCTTTGAACAAGATTGGTAAGAAAACTATGATTGCCATTCGCGAACCTTCACTTGGTCCTGTTATGGGTATTAAAGGTGGAGCTGCTGGGGGTGGTTATGCCCAAGTGTTACCAATGGAAGACATCAACCTTCACTTTACTGGTGATATGCACGCAATCACAACTGCCAACAATGCTCTTTCTGCCTTGATTGACAATCACTTACACCAAGGAAATGAGCTAGGAATCGATCAACGTCGTATTCTCTGGAAACGTGTTGTTGACTTGAATGACCGTGCTCTTCGCCATGTAACTGTTGGTCTTGGTGGTCCACTTAATGGTATTCCACGTGAAGATGGATTTGATATCACAGTTGCTTCAGAGATCATGGCTATCCTTTGCTTGGCTACTGATATTGAAGATTTGAAACGTCGTTTGGCTAATATCGTCATCGGCTACCGTTATGATCGCACACCAGTTTCAGTTGGTGATTTACAGGTTGAGGGTGCCTTAGCATTGATTTTGAAAGATGCTATCAAACCCAACTTGGTGCAAACAATCTATGGTACACCAGCATTCGTACACGGTGGTCCTTTTGCAAATATTGCCCACGGTTGTAACTCTGTATTGGCAACGACAACAGCACTTCACTTAGCTGATTACACAGTAACTGAGGCTGGTTTTGGTGCAGACCTTGGTGCAGAGAAGTTCCTAGATATCAAAACTCCTAACTTACCAACAGCTCCAAGTGCAGTAGTCATTGTAGCGACTCTTCGTGCCCTTAAAATGAATGGTGGAGTTGCTAAAGATGCTCTGACAGAGGAAAATGTAGAAGCAGTACGTGCTGGATTTGCAAACTTGAAACGCCACGTTGAGAATATCCGTAAGTTCGGTATTCCAGCGGTTGTTGCTATCAATGAATTTGTTTCTGATACAGAAGCTGAAATCGCGGCCTTGAAAGAACTTTGTGCTTCAATCGATGTACCAGTCGAATTAGCTAGCGTATGGGCTGATGGAGCTGAAGGAGGAGTTGCTCTAGCTGAAACTCTCGTAAAAACAATCGACGAAAACCCAGCAAACTACACACGTCTCTATGAAAACGAACTTTCTGTTCAAGAAAAAATCGAAAAGATTGTTACTGAAATTTACCGTGGTAGCAAGGTTAACTTTGAGAAGAAAGCTCAAACACAAATTACTCAAATCGTTCAAAACGGATGGGACAAATTGCCAATCTGTATGGCCAAAACTCAATACAGTTTCTCAGATAACCCTAACGCTCTTGGAGCACCTGAAAACTTTGAAATTACTATTCGTGAATTGGTACCAAAACTTGGTGCAGGCTTCATCGTTGCCTTAACTGGTGATGTTATGACCATGCCTGGTCTTCTAAAACGACCTGCCGCTCTCAACATGGATGTTGAAAGCGATGGAACTGTTCATGGATTATTCTAATTGAACAACAAAAAAGGCAAGCTCAAAATCGGGTTTGTCTTTTTATTAACACAAAAAATCTCCTAGAATGTGACTAGGAGATTTGTATTTTTATTTCATAGTTGGGAAAAGAAGTACATCACGGATAGTGGTAGTATCTGTGAGTAACATGCAGAGACGGTCGATACCGATTCCCAAACCACCTGTTGGAGGCATACCGTACTCAAGGGCTTCGATGTAGTCGTAGTCAATGCCAGTTGCTTCATCGTCACCAAGTTCTTTGGCTTTGGCTTGGGCTTCAAAACGGCTAAGTTGATCGATTGGATCATTCAACTCAGTAAAGGCATTTCCGTATTCTTTAGTCATGATGAAGAGTTCAAAACGGTCAGTGAAACGTTCATCTTCAGGATTTTTCTTAGCAAGTGGTGATACAGCTACTGGGTGACCATAGACAAATGTTGGTTGAATTAAAGTTTCTTCTACAAACTCTTCAAAGAAAGCATTGATGATATGACCAACTTCTGTGTAGTGTTTTTCAACTGGAACTTTCTTCTCAGCTGCGATAGCTTTAGCTTCTTCGAAAGTCATATCTTGCCAGAAATCAACCCCTGTGATTTCCTTAATGGCATCCACCATGTGTACACGTTTAAATGGTTCGTTAAGTTTTATCTCAGTTCCTTGATAGATAACTGGAGCGTCGCCTTTAACAGCTTTTGCAACGTGTTGAATAATACCTTCAGTCAAGTCCATGATATCTTGGAAGTCTGCATAAGCTTGGTAAACCTCGATAGAAGTGAACTCAGGGTTGTGTGTAGCGTCCATACCTTCATTACGGAAGATACGTCCGATTTCGTAAACACGTTCCATACCACCGACGATAAGTCGTTTCAAGTGAAGCTCAGTCGCGATACGAAGCACCATGTCAATGTTTTGTGCATTGTGGTGAGTGATAAACGGACGAGCAGCAGCACCACCAGCTTCATTGTGAAGAACAGGTGTTTCAACTTCTAGGAAACCTTTTTGGTCAAGGTAACGACGAATTTCAGAGATGATTTTTGAACGAGTAACAAAACGTTCAAAGCTTTCACGGTTTGAAATCAAATCAAGGTAACGTTTACGGTAAATAGTTTCAACGTCTGTTAAACCGTGGAATTTTTCTGGAAGCGGACGAAGAGCTTTAGACAAGTGAGTGATGTGTGTAGCCTTAATAGATAGTTCTCCCATATCGGTACGCATGACTTCACCTTCGACACCAAGGAAATCACCAAGGTCAGCTTTTTTAAAGATTTCGTAGTTTTCTTCACCGACAGCATCTTTACGAACGTAGATTTGGATTTGACCATCGCGGTCTTGAAGGTGGGCAAATCCAACCTTACCTTTACCACGTTTGGTAACAAGACGACCCGCAATAGTAGCAGTTTCGTTTAGTTCGTGTAGTTGTTCTTTATCAAGGTCAGCAAATTTATCTTTTTAGTTCTTGAGAGTTAGCAGTACGTTCAAAACGTTTACCGAATGGATCAATTCCTTGTTCACGGAGCGCAGCCATTTTTTCACGGCGAACGATCTGCTGGTCATTCAATTCTTCCATATGTTCTGTTGACATGTGTTCCTCCTAATGAAATTCAAATTTTGAAATAATAAATCAATTTTTCACGGTACTCCCATTTTATCATAAAAAGTTAAGAAATTCACGGATATTCTATAAAAACTAAAAAGAACTTGACGTAAATGATCAAGTTCAATTATTTTTTTGATAAGAGGTATCGTTCCAAGTCTTAAGAGTAAATTTTTCAAAGTCGTCAGTCTCTAAAATTGTTAGACTTGCATTAGCCAAACCTCCATCTTTACGAAGCAGAGCTTCCTGATAGCCTATAAGCGTTCGAAGACTAGCAGTAAGGTTCGCTCCATGACCGACTAGTAATAGGTGCTCTGCCTTAGAATTTTTTAAGGACTTGATAAATTGGATGGTGCGCTGAGTTGTAGTGTAAAGTGATTCAGCTTCAAACATGCGAGTATCAAACTTAGCTAAGTTTGTTTTAAAGGCTTGAATTTGCTGAGGGTAGATAGCATTTAAAGTCGCAATTTTTAGACCTTCCAGTTTACCGAGGTGCCATTCTCTGAGTTCGGGAACACTTTCTAAGGGACATGGATTTGTCAGTTGACTTTGGATAATCTCAGCTGATTTTACCGCTCTTGGTAAATCACTCGAATAAATCTTGTCAAAAGGGATATCTTTAAGATACTGGCCCAGGTCTTTTAAAGTTTCAATAGATTCAGGGAGAAGAGGGGAATCTCCACCAGCGCCTTGAAAACGACCTTCTAGATTCCAGACTGTTTGACCATGGCGGACAAAGTAAAGTTTCATGAGTTACTTTCCTCCAAGATGTCTACAAAGCTGGCTTTTACATAGTTTGCCAGATCTTTAGGTGCGATGATGATACTGTGTCCGACCTCGCCAGCAGAGACAATCAATTCTTCCAATTCTAAAGCTGTTTCATCAATAAAAATAGGGTAGTTGTGTTTTTGACGGATACCTACAGGGTTATTAGCTCCATGGATATATCCAGTCGTTTTTTCTAAATCCTTTTGAGGAATCATGGCAACTTTTTTATTCCCAGAAATCTTTGCTAATTTCTTTTCAGAAAGGTGTTCGGTGATAGGAACAATTCCTATTACCGGACCAGTCTTATCACCCAATAATGCTAAGGTCTTAAAGATATGATTTCTATCATAACCAGAAGGAAGTTCTCCTTCTAAAGCATTGATTTGAATACCTTGATGGTCAACACCTGCCTTAGTCAAAATTTGCTCTACTAAGGTTTTTTTAACTTTAACTTTCTTAGCCATTATTTGTATTTATCCTCCAACTGACTCATCCAGATACCTAACCAAATGCCAAGAGCAAAAAGAAGGCAACAATCACATAAGACACAAGAGATAAACCACTGTAGTTAATGCTTTCAGCATTACCCGCATTTGGAATCAATATCAAGAGTGTACTTGAAAGAACGATTGCAATGATGAAGTGATAAACACGAGAGTGATACTCTCGAAGAGCGTAGTCCATCAATTTTGAAAAAATAATAAGAGTAGCAGCAGCTCCAATTCCTATCGGAAGGAAGGTGCCAAATAAATCAAAAGTTTTAAATCCAGTTAACATTGGGGTATAGAGACCTAAAATCAAGAGAAGATTTGAGGGGCTCAATCCTGGAACTAAAATACCTAGAGCAAGAAGAGCACCAGCTAGGATAAAACTTGTGAAACTTGCGTTTAGTGAACCAACCACAAAGTTTAAAGCGTAAAGACCAATTCCAGAAACAATAAAGGTCACCCAAAACCAGATAAGATCGACTTTGTCTCTTTCAGAATCTTGAGTAGCCTCTTTTACAAGACTAGGGACTGTACCAATAATAGCACCCGCAAAACTCCATAAAACATAAACTTGATAATGCTCTAGTAAGTACTCAATTGGATAAGAAAAATAGCCCAATACCTAGCAACATACCGATAGCAACAGGTAAGAAATAAAGAATATCTTCTTTTAGGTTTTTTTAAATGGATGAGGCAAGAAAACGAATCATTCTCTCATAGATACCCAAAATAGCTGCTAGAACACCACCAGAAATACCTGGTAAAAATAAAACCAAGTGCGATAACAATACCTTTAATTATTTTTTTGAAATCCAAGATAACATAAACTCTCTCCGTATTTATTCTCTAAAATTCTCTTCTTGTATTATATCACAAAGTAAGAGAAATAAAAAAAGCAAGCAGAAGTAATATCTGGCTTGCTAAATAAATTTAAGGTTTTAAGAATAATTTTCTAAATGTCTCTTGCTTATCTTTTGACAAAGAAATAAGATTTAGGTCTAGATGGTGTTCGAATCCAACCAGTTTACCCTTTGAGGTGTATTGATGAAGATCAAAGTCAAGGTCTGTATTTGGTGAACTTTCAAAGTAGCCTGAGTCAAGTCCGTAGGATGGAATCCAAATAGCAGAAAACTTTATCTGTACTGATGCTATGTTCTTTCATGAAGTAAACACCAATGTATATACCAATATTTTTAGCACCAAGTGATTCTAACTTAGCACGGAATGCCTCAACTCCTTGGTTCATATCTGACATTGTTTTTTCTTCAACGTCTAACCAATAGTAACTTGGGTTGTACGGCGAAGCTGAATTATAAAATGATTCAGCAGCCTTTTCCATATCCTCTACACTTTTTCCAGATACATAGGCATATACAGCAACTGGAACATTTCTCTTTTGAAACTCAGCGATATGACTTTTATAAGCTTTATCAATACCGTTTGTATAAGATGCATCGTTCTCAGTGGTAATCTGATTTCCTCCGTGGACTCGAACAATGACACCAGAGATATTTTGAGATAAAATATCGTAATTGATTTCCGATGGTCTCTGCCAACCAGAGATATCGATGATAGGCTTATCCAAGTTATGTAGAGCTTGTGTTTCTATTTGAACTAGATTTTGTTTGGTTTTTACAGGATGTTCTTCGAATCGTGGACGATTGAGAATCAAGAGTCCTATAAAAGCAGCAAATATAATAACTATAAAAGCTGGGCGAATTTTTTTTCTCATACTCCTATAGTTTATCGTAATTTGTAAAAAAAATCAAAAAATTTACTCAAAACGAAGTAGTGACAGTCATTAGCGTTAGGTTGAGATCAGCAAATTTGTGTATCGTGAAGTAAATTGTGGTATAATAATAAAGAATTTCTATAGAAAAGAGAAAAATATGGCAAATTATGCAATTATTTTAGCAGCGGGTAAAGGTACCCGTATGAAATCAGATCTACCTAAAGTTATGCACAAGGTTGCGGGAATTTCAATGCTTGAGCATGTTTTTCGTAGCGTTGGAGCAATTAATCCTGAAAAAACAGTTACTGTAGTTGGACATAAGGCTGAACTTGTAGAGCAAGTTTTAGCTGGTCAAACTGATTTTGTGAGACAATCTGAGCAACTAGGTACTGGTCATGCGGTTATGATGGCCGAACCAATTCTTGAGGGTCTTTCTGGACAAACATTGGTTATTGCAGGTGATACACCATTAATCACAGGTGAGAGTTTAAAGAACTTAATTGATTTTCATGTGAATCACAAGAACGTAGCCACTATCCTTACCGCAGAAGCTGAAGATCCATTTGGTTATGGACGTATTGTTCGCAATGATAATGCTGAAGTGCTACGTATCGTAGAACAAAAGGATGCGACTGATTTCGAGAAACAAATTAAAGAAATCAATACAGGTACTTATGTTTTTGATAATGCTCGTCTCTTTGAAGCTCTTAAAAACATCAATACCAACAACGCTCAAGGTGAATACTATATCACGGATGTGATTGGAATATTCCGTGAAGCAGGGGAAAAAGTCGGAGCTTATACTCTTAAAGACTTTGATGAAAGTCTCGGAGTCAATGACCGTGTAGCGCTCGCCACTGCAGAAGCTGTTATGCGTCGTCGTATTAACCAAGCCCATATGGTAAATGGTGTTAGTTTTGTAAATCCAGAAGCAACTTATATTGATATTGATGTTGAAATTGCTCCAGATGTACAAATTGAAGCTAATGTAACCATCAAAGGTTCTAGTAAGATTGGTGCTGAGACTATTTTGACGAATGGAACTTATGTTGTCGATAGTACTATCGGTTCAGGTGCAGTGATTACCAACTCTATGATTGAGGAGAGCACAGTTGCTGATGGTGTTACAGTCGGACCTTACGCTCATATTCGTCCAGGTTCTAGCTTGGCAAAAGATGTTCATATTGGAAACTTTGTTGAGGTGAAAGGTTCTAGCATTGGAGAAAATACAAAAGCTGGCCATTTGACATACATTGGTAACTGTGAAGTTGGTAGTGACGTCAACTTTGGTGCTGGTACTATAACAGTGAACTATGATGGGAAAAATAAATTCAAGACAGTCATCGGCAACAATGTCTTTGTTGGTTCTAATTCAACCATCATTGCTCCTGTTGAACTAGGAGATAACTCTCTTGTTGGCGCAGGTTCAACGATTACTAAAGATGTCCCAGCAGATGCTATTGCCATCGGTCGTGGCCGCCAAGTTAACAAAGACGAATATGCAACTCATCTCCCTCACCATCCTAAAAACAAATAGGAGCTAAGCATGGAATTTGAAGAGAAGACGATTAGTCGAAAAGAAATCTATAAAGGTCCTATTTTCCAATTGGTTCAAGACCAGGTTGAACTTCCTTCAGGAAAAGGGACGGCTCAACGCGATTTGATTTTCCATAACGGTGCAGTATGTGTTCTTGCAGTTACTCAAGAAAACAAGATTGTCTTAGTGAAACAATATCGCAAGGCGATTGAAAAAGTTTCTTACGAAATTCCTGCTGGAAAATTAGAAGTTGGCGAAAATGCAGATCCAGAAGCAGCAGCTCTTCGTGAATTGGAAGAAGAAGCTGCCTACACTGGAAACTGACTCTTTTGTATGATTTCTATTCTGCTATTGGTTTCTGTAATGAGCGATTAAAACTTTATTTGGCAAGTGATTTGACAAAGGTTAATAATCCACGTCCACAGGATGAAGATGAAACTTTAGAATTACTTGAAGTTAGTCTTGATGAAGCTAAACAACTAATCCAGTCTGGTGATATTTGTGATGCCAAGACTATCATGGCTATCCAGTACTGGGAATTACAAGAAAAATAGGGGAGGAACCTATGGGAAAACCTTTATTAACAGACGAAATAATCGAGCGTGCAAATCGTGGTGAAGATATCTCTGGTCCTACTTTAGTGGATGATCAAGAGACAAAGATATTATCTACTTCATCCCAACATTATAGAGCTTCACGTTCAAGTGATCATGGATTTAGTCAAGATACCCTAACGATTGAGGTTGAACCGCAAATCCATAAAAGTCGTAGAATTGAAAATACAAAGAGAAATGTCTTTAACTCAAAACTGAATAAGATTCTATTTTCTGTTATTCTTCTCTTGATTTTGCTAGTTTTAGCAATGAGATTTATTTAAGGGGAATGTCATGAAAATAGGAATTATAGCAGCCATGCCAGAAGAGCTAGTTTATCTAATTCAACATTTAGAAAATGCTCAAGAAGAGGCGGTATTAGGAAATAAGTATCATACAGGAAAAATTGGTTCAGTCGAGCTTGTCTTGGTCGAGAGTGGAATTGGTAAAGTTATGTCTGCAATGAGTGTAGCAATCCTAGCCGACCACTTTAAAGTAGATGCTGTCATCAACACTGGTTCAGCTGGAGCTTTAGCAGAAGGGATCGAAGTCGGTGATGTAGTGATTGCTGATAAGCTAGCTTATCATGATGTTGATGTGACTGCTTTTGGGTATGAATACGGTCAAATGGCCCAACAACCACTCTATTTCGAATCTGACAAGAAGTTTGTCAGTATGATTCAAGAGAGTTTATCTAAACTTAACCAAAAATGGCATATAGGTTTGATTGCGACCGGTGATAGTTTTATTGCGGGTGAAGATAAGATTAAAGCTATAAAAGAACATTTTCCTCAGGTGCTTGCGGTTGAGATGGAAGGAGCGGCTATCGCTCAAGCAGCTCACGCGCTGAATCTACCTTTCTTAGTTGTCCGTGCCATGAGTGATAATGCGAATCACGAAGCTTCTATTTCATTTGATGAATTTATCGTAGAAGCTGGACGTCGCTCAGCACAAGCCCTTCTAACTCTCCTAGAAACAATTCATAATTAAAATCTAAAGAACACTAGCAAGTGTTCTTTTTTTATTGGAAAATAGAAGCTTGTCTCAGTTAAAGTTATTTTTTGTCTTTTTTGATATAATAGAAACATTGATTTGAAGAATAGGAAGAGAAAATGAACCCTTTATTAAACGGTATGAATGACAAACAGGCTGAAGCGGTCCAAACAACAGAAGGTCCACTGCTGATCATGGCGGGGGCTGGTTCCGGTAAGACACGAGTTTTGACCCACCGTATCGCCTACTTAATTGATGAAAAAATGGTTAATCCATGGAATATTTTAGCTATTACCTTTACGAATAAAGCAGCACGCGAGATGAAGGAGCGTGCCTATGGGCTCAATCCAGCTACTCAAGATTGTTTGATTGCGACCTTTCACTCTATGTGTGTTCGTATCTTACGTCGTGATGCAGATTATATTGGATATAATCGTAATTTTACAATTATCGATTCAGGTGAGCAACGAACCCTGATGAAGCGCATTTTAAAACAATTAAACTTAGATCCTAAAAAATGGAATGAACGCTCTATTTTAGGAACTATTTCTAATGCTAAGAATGACCTGATTGATGATGTGGCTTATGCTGCTCAAGCTGGAGATTTGTATACTGATATTGTGGCTAAATGTTATACTGCATACCAAAAGGAACTTCGTCAATCTGAATCTGTAGACTTTGATGATTTGATCATGTTGACGCTGCGACTTTTTGATCAGAATCCAGATGTCTTGACATACTACCAGCAAAAGTTCCAGTACATCCATGTTGATGAGTACCAAGATACCAACCATGCCCAGTATCAACTGGTCAAACTGTTGGCTTCTCGCTTCAAAAATATCTGTGTAGTTGGGGATGCAGACCAGTCTATTTACGGTTGGCGTGGCGCTGATATGCAGAATATCCTTGATTTTGAAAAAGATTATCCAGATGCAAAGGTCGTTTTGTTAGAGGAGAATTACCGTTCTACCAAAACCATCCTCCAAGCAGCTAACGATGTCATTAAAAATAATAAAAATCGACGTCCAAAAAATCTCTGGACGCAAAATGCTGATGGGGAACAGATTATTTACTATCGTGCTAATGATGAACAGGATGAGGCTGTCTTTGTAGCCAAAACCATCGATGAACTTGGTCGCACTCAAAACTTCCTACATAAAGACTTTGCGGTGCTTTACCGTACCAATGCCCAGTCACGTACCATTGAAGAAGCTCTGCTCAAGTCCAATATTCCTTATACCATGGTAGGTGGAACGAAGTTCTACAGCCGTAAGGAAATTCGTGATATCATTGCTTATCTTAACCTCATTGCCAATTTGAGCGACAATATCAGTTTTGAACGCATTATCAACGAACCAAAACGTGGTATTGGTCCAGGAACTATTGAGAAGATTCGTGACTTTGCGAACATGCAAGAAATGTCTATGTTAGATGCTTCTGCAAATATCATGTTGTCTGGTATCAGGGGGAAAGCTGCTCAATCTATATGGGACTTCGCTAATATGATTCTCGATTTGCGTGAACAACTGGACCGATTGACAATCACTGAGTTGGTAGAAACGGTATTAGAAAAAACAGGTTACGTTGATATTCTGAATGCCCAAGCAACCTTGGAGAGTAAGGCTCGGGTTGAAAATATCGAGGAGTTCTTATCTGTTACAAAAAACTTCGACGACAATCCTGAGAGTGACGAAGAGGAAACAGGACTAGATAAACTTAGTCGATTCCTGAACGACTTGGCTTTGATAGCAGATACGGACTCTGGTAGCCAAGAGACATCTGAAGTAACCTTGATGACTCTACACGCGGCCAAAGGGCTTGAGTTTCCTGTTGTCTTTATCATTGGTATGGAGGAAAATGTCTTTCCGCTCAGTCGCGCTACTGAAGATCCTGATGAGTTAGAAGAAGAACGTCGTTTGGCCTACGTAGGAATCACACGCGCCGAGAAAATTCTCTATCTAACCAACGCTAACTCTCGCTTGCTTTTCGGGCGTACAAGTTACAATCGTCCCACACGCTTTATCAACGAGATTAGTTCAGATTTGTTGACCTATCAAGGTTTGGCTCGTCCAACAAATACTAGCTTTAAATCTTCTTATACAAGTGGAAACACTACATTTGGTCAAGGAATGAGTCTGGCACAAGCTCTTCAAGAACGAAAACGGAATATTGCGCCTACATCTATCCAATCAAGTGGTTTACCATTTGGACAATTTGCATCTAATAATAAATCGTCATCTAGTGAAACTAGCTGGTCTATCGGAGATATTGCTCTTCATAAAAAATGGGGTGAAGGAACTGTGCTTGAAGTTTCAGGTAGCGGATCAACTCAGGAATTGAAAAATCAATTTCCCAGAAGTCGGTCTGAAAAAACTTTTGGCTAGTGTAGCACCGATTGAGAAAAAGTAAGTTTCTAATCGAATAAAATATCCTCTTGAAATAGCAAGAGGGTATTTTTTTTGATTCTCTTATCACAAGATTGTGATAGTTTACAAGTTTTTAACAAATAGCTTTTTAAACTTCACCATCTAAAAAAATAGTGTATAATTGAAAATGTTTTTTTGAAAGGAGAAGAAAATGACTGAAAAAAACAAATGAAAAACATTGGGTTGGATTGCAACCTTTATGTCTGTTATGATGTATATCTCATATATTCCACAAATTATGAACAACCTTGCGGGTCAAAAAGGAAACTTTATCCAGCCAGCAGTAGCTGCAATTAACTGCAGTCTTTGGGTTTACTACGGACTCTTTAAAAAAGAACGTGATATTCCTTTGGCAGCAGCCAATGCACCAGGTATCGTTTTTGGGATTATCACAGCTTTGACAGCTTTATTCTAAAAATAAAAAGCAACTAGCAGAATGTTCTGCTGGTTGCTTTTATTTGTTTACAAAATATATTTCTCAATGGCGCGTGCAACGCCCTCTTCTTCATTACTAGTAGTTACAGCATCTGCAAGTGATTTGACATGGTTGCTGGCATTTCCCATAGCAATCCCTAACCCTGCAAACTCCAACATCTCAATGTCGTTATTGGCATCACCCATTGCCATGATTTCAGAAGGTTGGATATCCAAAATCTCAGCCAAACGAGAAAGAGCAGAAGCCTTGGTTGTGCCAAGTGGCATTGCTTCATAGATAACAGGTTGAGAACGAACACCGCTAAAACGTTGACAAAGTTCTTCAGCAAACCGTTGTTCAAAGTCATCCGTTTGTTCTTTTGTGCCTAAGAACATGCCTTGGAACATACGATATTTACCGCTAGTAGCTTCTTCCAGTGAGATTTCAGTCAGATTAGCAAAGACAAGTGTCGCATCATATTGAACGATAGGATTCGGTTTACCTCCGAGAACGAAGTAGTGTTCCTCGTCAAAGAGAGTCAACTGAACCTCACTCTTTTCAGCAAGGTCATTCAGGTATTCAATATCAGATTTGCTAAGTTCTCTCCAATCAACTAGTCCCCAATCACTAGTTTGGTGGGTCGAACATCCATTGTTGACAATAACGTATTCATTTTGCAAATCAAGACCGAGTTTTTGTAGTAGGGAAGAACTCCAAAGAGAGGACGACCAGTACAAAGAACAAGTTTGACGCCTTTGTCGATAGCCTTATGAATGGCATCAATATGAGCCTGAGGAATCTCCTTGGCTTCGTTGAGTAGAGTTCCATCCATATCTAGGGCAAGTAGTTTAATCATAGTATTTCCCTTTCTCGTGTTTTGCCTATATTATAGCATATTTTGAGAATCAGAGACAGAATCTTCTTTTAAATCATGGTATAATAAAAGGTAATGAAAAAACAAACGAGGCAGAGATGATACTACTTTATACAGATACTCGGACTTCTTTGACAGAAATCCTAACCAAGGAGGCTCAAGGACTAGTTAACCAAGGAAAACGAGTCTTTTATATCGCCCCTAACTCTCTTTCTTTTGAAAAGGAACGCGCCGTGCTGGAGTGCTTGAGTCAGCAGGCTTCTTTTGCGATCACAGTCACGCGCTTTGCTCAAATGGCTCGTTATCTGGTTTTAAACGATATACCAGCAAAGTCTAGTCTTGATGATATTGGTCTTGGCATGGCTTTTTATAAATGTCTGTCTGAGATAGACGCTAAGGATTTACGTGTTTACGGGGCTATTAAGCAAGATCCGCAATTTATCCAGCAATTGATTGAAATTTATCACGAAATGACAACTGCGAAGATGAGCTTTTTGGATTTAGAAAGTCTGGCTGACGTTGATAAACGTTCTGATTTACTCTTGATTTTTGAAAAGGTAACAGCTTATCTGAATCAAGGTCAAGTTTCGCAAGGGAGTCAATTATCATATCTGATCAATGCTATCGAAGAAAATAAAGTAAGTAGTGATTTTAGTCAGATTGCCCTAGTCATTGATGGTTTTACCCGATTTTCTGCAGAAGAAGAACACCTAGTGGATCTACTTTATCGTAAGGGTGTTGAAATTGTTATCGGGGCTTATGCGACTAAAAAAGCTTATACAAGTCCGTTTACTGAAGGGAATCTCTATCAAGCTAGTGTTGAGTTTCTACGCCATTTAGCTTTTAAATATCAGACCAAGGCAGAAAATGCATGTCAAGAACACGGAAATCTTGATGCCTTTGCTAAAGCCTCAAGACTTCTCGAAAGTGCCTATGATTATTCTGAAATCAGTTTAGAAGTGACTGATGAGGATAGAGAAGATTTACAAATCTGGTCCTGTTTGACCCAAAAAGAAGAGTTGGAGTTAGTTGCTCGTAGTATTCGTCAGAAATTGCACCAAGAGCCAAAACTTAGTTATAAGAATTTTCGTATCCTGCTAGGAGATGTAGAGTCTTATAAACTGTCTTTGCAGACAATATTTAATCAGTATCAGATTCCATTTTATCTGGGCAAGAGTGAGTCCATGGCTCATCATCCTTTAACGCAATTTGTAGAATCCATGGACGTTTGAAACGATACAATTTTTCGTCAGGAAGATTTGATTAATCTCCTACGCACTGGTTTGTATACTGACCTTAGTCAAGAGGAAATTGATAGCTTTGAACAATATATCCGTTATTTAGGAATTGATGGTCTGTCTAACTTTAAACAAGAATTTACTAAAAAATCAGCGTGAAAAAAATTTGATTTAGAAAAAGTTAAACAAGCTTCGTGTTTGTGTTCTAAGACCACTAGAAACTCTATTATCCAGTCGCAAGCAAAAAGGCAGAGAATATCCTCGAAAAAAATGGAAGAATTTTTTTGAAGGATTCCTTTGTGACCAAGCAACTTCAAATCTTATCTGCAACAATGGAAGTGGCGGAACAAGAAAGACAAGAGGAGGTCTGGAAAGCATTTTTGCCACGTAATGGAGCAATTTGCAACTGTATTTGAAAGTTCTCAGGTCACTTTGGATGATTTCTTGGCTCTTCTTCATTCAGGAATGTCCTTATCAAATTATCGTACGATCCCAGCAACGGTAGATACTGTTCTGGTGCAAAGTTATGATTTGATTGCGCCTTTGACAGCTGATTACATCTATGCACTTGGCTTAACTCAAGATCACTTGCCTAAAATTGCTCAAAACACTAGTTTGTTGAGCGATGAAGAAAGGGAAGTGCTGAACCGAGCAACCCAAGAAGGTTCTCAATTACTGATTGCAAGTCAAGAAAACCTCAAGAAAAATCGCTACACCATGCTTTCTTTGGTCAACTCTGCTAAGAAGCAATTAGTCTTATCAGCGCCAAGTTTACTCAATGAAAATGAGAGTAAAGAGTCGGTTTATTTGAAAAGAATTACAGGATTTTTGGTTTTTAGCAAGATTGAAAAAGAGAATTGATCGAAAAAAACCTATCAAAGGATGATATTGGTTCTTATCACAGTCTTTTGTCTAGTCTTGTTGCCTATCATCAGCAAGGTGAGATGGAGACAAGTGAACAAGACTTAACCTTTGTTAAAGTTTTAGCTCGTGTTATGGGGAGAAAGTTGGAAGACCAAGGTTTAGAAAATCCAGTCCTGCCTACAAGTCCACGAAGTAAGACTTTAGCAGCAGATACTTTGGATGCCTTGTATCCTCAAAAACCAAGATTTTTTTATCTATCAACTTCGGGATTAACGGAGTTTTATCGAAATGAATATAGTTATTACCTTCGTTATGTCTTAGGGCTTTGCAGGAAGAATTGCGTCTCCGTCCTGATGCACGAAGTCACGGGAATTTCTTGCATCGTATTTTTTTGAACGAGCAATGAAACTTCCGACTAATGAATCCTTTGACCGACGTTTAGAACAAGCCATTTCTGAAACTAGTCAGGAACGAGAGTTTCAAGCTATTTATCAGGAAAGCTTAGAAGCTCAATTCACCAAGGAAGTTCTTTTTGGATGTTGCGCGTGCAACTGGTCACATCCTTCGTCACAATTCTGAAATTGAAACAATTCAGGAAGAAGCTGTCTTTGGTGGCAAGGAACAAGCTTTTTGTACAGTTAGATAATGGTCGTAATATTTATGTTCGTGGGAAGGTCGATCGTATTGACCGTTTGAAAAACATCAGATGCTATTGGTGTTGTAGACTACAAATCTTCTCTAACTCAATTTAACTTTCCTCTCTTTTTTAACGGTCTAAACTCACAATTGCCAACATACTTGGCTGCTCTTAAGAAAGAAGGAAATAAAGACTTCTTTGGAGCTATGTACTTAGAAATGGCTGAACCAACTCAGTCATTACAAACTGTTAAAAACTCTTTTCAAAGGCAGTAACTGAAACCAATAAGAGTATGAAATACCAAGGACTATTTCTTGAAAAAAAGAGATAAAGAACCTTGGAGAACTATACAATAAAAACAAGACCTATCAGTTGTCTGATGAGGAATTCCAGTTATTACTGGACTACAACGCCCTTATCTACAAAAAAGCGGCAGAGAAGATTTTATCTGGTAGATTTGCTATCAATCCATATACAGAAAAACGGTAGAAGCATTGCGCCCTATGTTCAGCAATATCAGTCTATTACAGGTTTTGAAGCTAATTATCATCTAGGTCAGGCTAGATTGTTAGATAAGGTAGCTAAGAGTAATGACAAGGAAGCTTGGTTTAATAAAATTAGAGAGGAGTTGGAACGATGAAATTTTTATCCCAAGAAGAGGTTGAAGAGTTGCAAGTAGCAGAAGCTCATTCTGACAAGAAACCAAAGAAAACCGCTGAGCAAATTCAAGCTATCTACAGTTCTGGTAAAAACATTCTGGTTTCAGCATCAGCTGGCTCAGGAAAAACCTTTGTCATGGCTGAACGAATTCTTGATCAACTAGCGCGTGGAGTAGAAATTCGCCAACTCTTTATTTCAACTTTTACAGTCAAGGCAGCAACCGAGTTAAAAGAACGCTTGGAAAAGAAAATCAGTCAACAAATCCAAGAGACTCAAGACCTAGAACTAAAAAAACACCTCGGCAGACAATTAGCTGATTTACCCAATGCTGCGATTGGTACCATGGACTCTTTTTACTCAGAAGTTCCTGGCTAAACATGGTTATCTGATTGACCTCGCCCCAAACTTTCGGATTCTTGAGAATGAAAGTGAACAACTTCTCTTAAAAAAATGAGGTTTTTTTCGCCAAGTTTTTTTGAACAGCACTACCAAGGCAAGGATAAAGATAATTTTAGTCGATTGGTCAAAAACTTTGCAGGTAGAAGCAAAGACGCACGTGGACTACGTAAACAGGTCTATATGATTTATGACTTTTTGCAATCTACTAGCAATCCTCAGACTTGGCTACAGGATTCTTTCCTAAAAGGTTTTTGAAAAAGGCTGATTTTACGGTTGCTAAAGAAAAAAACTTGCAGAGGAAAATAAAAAGAAAGACTTTGGGATTTAGAAAGCTTTTTCCGTTACCATTTGGATAATGATGCCAAGGAATTTGGTAAAGCAGCTTACCTAGAATCTGTCCAACAAGTCCTTGATGAAATCGGTGCTTTAACGACTGAATCGAATTTTAATCAATGTCAGGAAGTTCTTGATAGAATAGTAAATAATATTGGTAATGGTCTTGTCAATCGTAATCGTAATGCCGACCTTAAAATTTTAAGAGAGGCCTATAATGAAGAAAAGAAAAAGCAAAAATTTAAAAAAACTAAACTCTCTTCAAAACGAAATTACGTTACTAAAATTCCAAGAAGATTATCATCAAGAGTCTTGGGACTTGGCTAAGACTTTCCAAGTTTTTCATGAGTGATTTTGTTGATGCTTATCGACAACGGAAGCGCGAAGAAAATGCCTTTGAATTTGCGGATATTAGTCACTATACCATTGAGATATTGGAAAAACTACCCTCAGGTTCGTCAAGAGTATCAGGAACGTTTCCACGAAGTCATGGTCGATGAGTACCAAGATACCAACCATATCCAGGAGAGGATGTTAGAACTCCTCTCTAACGGCTATAACCGTTTTATGGTGGGAGATATCAAGCAGTCTATTTATCGTTTTAGACAGGCAGATCCCCAAATTTTCAACGAAAAAAATTTCATAGATTTTGCTCAAGATGACAAAGAAGGTCAGTTAATTCTGCTTAAGGAAAAACTTCCGGAGCGGTTCAGAGGTTCTTGATGCTACGAACGATGTCTTTAAACACCTCATGGACGAGGAAGTTGGAGAGATATCTTATGACGGTATGCATCAACTTGTTTTTTTGGAAATACTGATATTCAATCAAATCCAGAAAAACAAGGCAGAAGTTCTCTTGTACGATAAGGATGATGATAGCGATTCTGATGATGAGGAGGAACTTGCAACTAATAAACTGACTGGTGAAATGCGAATGGTGCTTAAGGAGATAATTCACCTTCATAATGATAAGGGTGTACCTTTCAAGGACATGGCTCTCTTAACTGCTAGCAGAAGTCGCAATGATCAGGTTCTACTAGCATTGTCAGAGTATGGTATTCCTGTCAAGACAGACGGTGCTCAATCAAACTATTTGCAATCCCTAGAAGTGCAGGTTATGTTGGATACTCTTCGTGTCATCCACAACCCTCTTCAAGACTTTGCTTTGGTTGCTCTAATGAAATCTCCGATGTTTAGCTTCGATGAGGATGAATTGGCTCGTCTAGCTCTTCAAAATTCTGAGGATAAGGTTCAAGAGAACTTTTATGAAAAACTAGTCAATACTCAAGCACAAACTAGCCTCCATAAGGATTTAATCAAGTCTGAATTACTTGAAAAGTTAGACTTGTTCATGGAAACTGTTAATTCTTGGCGTTTGTTCTCAAAAACGCATTCACTTTATGATCTTATTTGGAAAATCTATAGTGACCGATTTTACTATGATTATGTTGGTGCATTGCCAAATGGTCAGGCTAGGCAAGCAAATTTGTACGTCCTTGCTTTACGTGCAGATCAGTTTGAAAAAAGTAATTTTAAAGGCTTATCACGTTTCATAGCTATGATTGATCAAGTCTTGGAAGCCAAGCACGACCTTGCTAGTGTCACTGTAACTCCACCCAAGGATGCTGTAGAGCTTATGAGTATTCATAGAAGTAAGGGACTTGAGTTTCCATATGTCTTTATCCTCAATATTGATCAGCAATTTAACAAGGAGGATAGTAAGTCTGAGGTTATCCTCAGTCGAAAAAACGGGCTTGGCCTTAAGTATGTGGCTAGAGTAGCTACAAATGCAAAAGAGGAATATCTTCCATCATCGATTAAGTTATCCATACCAAGTTTAACTTACACGCAAAATGAGGAAGAGCTGCAATTGGCAAGTTATTCTGAACTCATGCGTTTACTCTATGTGGCTATGACACGTGCAGAGAAAAAAATATATCTAGTAGGAAAAGGCTCACGTGAGAAATTAGAAGCAAAAGAATATCCGACAAATGGAAAAGGTTTTTTGACTCGAGAAACTAGACTAGATGCTACTAATTTCCAAGATTGGATTTGGGCCATCTATCAAGCATTTTCTAAAGAGGATTTACACTTTAGTGTGCGCTTTGAAGGTGAAGAAGACCTAACCAAAGAAGCTATCGGAGAATTGGAAACTAAAAGCCAGCTCCAAGATCTTTCTCAGGCAAGCAACCATCAGTCTGATACCATTAAGGAAGCTCTACAAATGCTGAAAGAAGTGGAAGTATATAATGAAATCCACAGAGCAGCAATTAATCTTCCAAGTGTTCAGACCCCAAGTCAGATTAAGAAGTTTTATGAACCAGTCATGGATATGGAAGGTGTAGTAGTAGCTGGTCAATCTAAACCAAAAGAAAATACTGTTCAGTTTGAACTTCCAGACTTCTCCAAGACAGAAAAAGTCACTGGAGCTGAAATTGGTAGTGCTACCCATGAACTCATGCAACGAATCAATCTCGATAAAAAACCTACTTTGGAAACCTTGACAGAGGCCTTGGAGCAAGTTCACACTAGCACAGCTGTTAAAGATAAAGTTAATCTAGAAAAAATCTTGTCCTTCTTTGATACAGCTCTTGGTCAAGAGATTCTTAAATCAAGATAAACTTTATCGAGAACAACCCTTCTCTATGTTAAAAAGAGATGATAAGAGTCAGGAAGACTTTGTTGTCCGCGGAATTTTAGATGGATATCTAGTTTATGGTGATAAAATTGTTCTCTTTGACTACAAGACAGATCGTTATGAATATCCAAGTCAACTGATTGAACGTTATAGAGGCCAATTATCTCTATATGCAGAAGCCTTATCCCGTTCTTATCAAATAGACAAGGTTGAAAAATATCTAATTTTGCTTGGCAAAGATATGGTTGAGGTGGTTGAAGTGAACTAATCTTGTAAAAACTATTGCCTTAATGGCAGTAGTTTTTATTTATTTTCAGTTATGGTATACTAGTTTCAGAAAAGGATGTAAAAGAATCTATGTCAAAAGAAATCGATATCGAATACTATCACCAATTAGCTTTACAAAAGCAAAAAGAGCATCGTAAATTTCTTGGAAATCTGAAAAAGAAAGCTCCAAAAAATCTAGATAAGATTGCGCTGGAGATCCACCAAGAAGTATTTGAAGAAATTGATTGTACAGCCTGTGCCAACTGCTGCAAGAGCCTTGGACCTGACTTTAAGGAAGCAGATATCACACGCATTGCCAAGTACTTTAAAATGAAATTACCTGCTTTCGAAGCTGAGTTTCTCCAAGTAGATGAAGACGGTGATAAAGTCTTTAAGTCAATGCCTTGTCCATTTCTAGGTGGCGATAATCTCTGTTCCATCTATGATGTTCGTCCTAAGGCTTGTAGAGAATTTCCACATACCGACCGAAAAAAAGATTTATCAAATCAATAATCTGACTATCAAAAAAACACTTTAACCTGTCCTGCGGCCTATCTTTTCGTTGAGAAATTAAGAGAAAAAAATTAGAGTAAATTTTCTATTTTATAATAAATTTTATCCTCAAGTAGACTTGCTATTTGAGGTTTTTTTGTATATTTATTAACCTTGAATATTTTTTTACTTGCTAGAGAAAAACCTGTTCTTATCTTAAAAGTTTCTTTAACTTTTTTTCTTAAAAGCAAACTGATATAAGTTATCCTTAAACGATATTTTGTATAGTTATACCATTACTAAGAAAGGAGTGCCGGTATGAACTATATAGTCATTCCAGCTTATCAACCTGATAATAAACTTATCACACTCATCGAAAAAATCCATGAAAAGAGTGATTTTCATATTCTAGTTATCGACGACGGCAGTTCATCAAAGTGTCAAAAAATCTTTGATAAAGCTGAGCAATACGCTACAGTACTCCGTCACCAAGTAAATCAAGGGAAAGGTCAAGCCCTTAAAACAGCCTTTTCTTATATACAAGAACAAAACATTTATGGAACAGTAGTCACAGCAGACGCAGATGGTCAGCATAAGATTTGGGATATTTTCCGTACGGCTAACAAAGCTTCTGAAAATCCTAACAAACTAATCTTGGGTGTGCGGGCCTTCACCAGGTAAAGTTCCCCTCCGTAGCCGTTTTGTAAATAGCTTGACAAAAGCACTCTTTAAATTACAAACAGGAGTAGGAGTAACAGATACACAAACAGGACTTCGCGCTTTTACAACAAATCTCATTCCTTTCATGTTGAAATAGAAGGTCAACGTTATGAATACGAAATGAACATGCTTCTGGAAGCAACAAAAGAATATGAAATCTTAGAAGTTCCCATTGAAACTGTCTATATCAATGATAATGAAGGATCCCACTTCCGTCCGATTAGAGATGGGTTAATGATTTATAAAAATATTTTCAAATTCGCCTTGTCATCATTCAGTAGTTTTCTTGTAGACTACCTTGTCTACGCCATTGCAATCTTGTTTTTACCAACAGCCCCAACTGGTTTACGGATTTTTCTTGCTAACGGACTAGCTCGTGTGACAAGCTCCGTTTTTAACTACTCTACTAACAAAAAACGTTTTAAAAAAACTGTCATCTCTTATACACTAATTACGATTTTCTTATTTGCCTCCTCTAGAATTTATGAAGCATTCAGTTTTGGAGAGACATCAGTTCATATGCATTACTTGTTCGCTGTACCTCTGGTGGGTGGGATAATACTAGCAATCTTGCTCAAAGTCCTCCCGTATTTGTCCAGAATTAGCCTTAATTTATGGAACTCGGCAGTAGCTATTGTTACAACAGGCACACTATTACGAGGTATTGTCAATCTATCCGGTCGTTCAACTACACTCGATGCACCCTATTGGTATGTAGGTATTAGTTTTGCAATCATAGCTATTCTATCTATATTTATAAATCCGCTTCTAACTAATAAACGTACCAAAGTAATGGAAGGTTAATTATTAGAATAAAAAAAGTAGTCGTTCAGTTACTGTTCGACTGCTTTTTTTGTTGACTTTTATTTCTAAATTGTTTTAACAATATTACAACTTTCTTTCTTCTTAAAGAAGTTACTTTTTATATTTGAAATTATATTGTATAATAAAATGGATAATTCTCGTCTGTAATAGAGATAAGCAAGAAATAAAGAATATGAATTTATAAAATTGAAAGGATAAAAAAATGAAAAAGATATTACTAGCAAGTACAGTTGTTCTTTCCATGGTCGGGATTTCTAAAACAACTGTATTAGCAGAGGAAAACCAAGCTACAAACAAAGTACAAAGTTCAGAAAAAACTGTAGCAAATGGAACGAGTAAGGAAGCTAAAGAGAAAAAGCAAGCTCAAGGTCAAGAGCAGAACGATAAGCAGAATCAAAACTCAAATCAACAGAATCCTGAAAAAGAATCTTCTCATACCACACAGAAACCGGAAACAGCTGTTACTAAGGATAACTCTTCAACAGAAGAAATTACTGAAGAAGTCAACAAAGAAGGTTGGCAAAAAGAGAATGGTCAATGGCGTTATTATGAAAATAAAAAGGCTGTTACGAATTGGAAAAAAATAGCTGGTCACTGGTATTATTTTAACCAAGACGGTACCATGCTTAGCAATAAAGTTTATGATGACTATCTCTTTAACAAAAGCGGAGCTATGGTTGAAACTTCTTGGATAAAAATAGACGAGAAGTGGTATTATGCCACTGATTCCGGAAAAATCATCCGAAATAAATGGGAAAAGATTAACGGTTCATGGTATCGCTTTGATGAAACTGGCGTCATGTTAAGTAAAACAATTTATAATGACTACCTTCTCCAGCCTAGTGGAGCTATGCACGAAAAAGGTTGGCTGAAAATGGATGAGAAGTGGTATTATGCTACAGAATCAGGAAAGATTATCCGCAACAAATGGGAAAAAATTAACGGTTCATGGTATCGTTTTGATGAAACTGGTATCATGTTAAGCAAAACCATTTATAATGACTATCTTCTTCAGACTAGCGGTGCTATGGCTGAAAAGAACTGGGTAAAAATGGATGAAAAGTGGTACTATGCTACTGATTCAGGAAAAGTCGTTCGTAATAAATGGGAAAAGATTAATAGCTCTTGGTACCTATTTGATAAAGACGGGGTCATGTTGAGTAGTCAATGGAAAGATAAATACTACCTAAAAGATAGTGGCGCCATGGCTCAAAATGAATGGTTCTTTGATAAAAAATACAATAGTTGGTTCTACTTAAAATCAGATGGTTCTTATGCTGAAATCAATGGCAAGGGTCCTACTATCTCAAATCATATGGTTATATGGCCAAGAATGAGTGGATCTTTGATAAGAGTTACAATGCTTGGTATTATCTAAAAGAAGATGGACTATATGCTACTGGAACACTCAAAATCAATGGTAAAAATTATAGCTTTGAAAATAACGGGAAGTGGATTTCTAACCCATCTAGTTATTATAAAGTAAAACCAATAACAGCCTATGTTTATAGTGCTTCTGGAGCTAGACTTAGCTATATTTCTCAAGGTACTATAGTTGCTGTTTCTGACACAGAGTCTCAAGGTGACCGACTCCCAGTCCAAATTTCTGGACTTTCAGGCTTTATGAATAAGAGTGACCTTGCAGCTGTTAACACTAATAATGAGTTTATCCCTCATTACACAAGTGATGGTCGTTACGTTTATCACGAGTTATCACCTTATACAAGTATTCGTGTAGCACCTCATAGTTCATCGATGGCTATTGGTACAAAATACTATTCAGCAGATGGCGTTAACTTCGATAACTTTAAAGTTGAGAACCCATTCCTCTTTAGAGATCTAAGAAAGCCAACAAATTATACAGCAGCTGAACTAGATAAAGTTTATTCTCTTATGAATATTCAGGGGAGCCGACTTGCAGGAAAAGGAGAGGTCTTCAAAGAAGCGGAGAAACGCTATCAGGTGAATGCACTCTATCTAATGGCCCACAGTGCTCTGGAAAGTGCATGGGGACGTAGTCAAATTGCTAAAGATAAGAATAACTTCTTTGGTATTGCCGCCTATGATACAACTCCATATGATTCTGCAAAGAGTTTTGACAATGTTGATAAGGGAATCTTGGGTGCAGCTAAATGGATTCGAGAAAATTATATTGATGAAGGTAGAACCTATCTTGGTAACAAATCATCTGGTATGAACGTTCTTTACGCTTCCGATCCATATTGGGGTGAAAAGATTGCTAGCATTATGATGACAATCAATAGTAAACTTGGTGAAAAAAAGATTAAAATATTTTTAAAAATCGATAACTTTAAAATGGTTATCGATTTTCTCTATTATAAATCATAAAAAAATAAAGGGTTTACTTTTTTTTAGTAAACCCTTTTTTTGGTTGTGAACTTAAATCATATAAAAATTAGACCACTTTAATTGTGTTCATTAAAATTAGTTATTTTTTTAGATTTAAGTGAGTTTCTAACAACTAGAATTGATGAAACAAGGATGATAGTACCAAGAATTGTTACAAATGTTCCTTTTCTTTCACCAGTTTTTGGAAGCCCTGGCTTATCTTCAGTTGTAGTTGTTGTAGTTGAAGTAGCCTTAGGTTCTACAGTTGTAGTTGTTGTAGTTGAAGTAGTCTTAGGTTCTACAGTTGTAGTTGTAGGCTCTTCAGTTGTAGTTGTAGTTGAAGTAGTCTTAGGCTCTTCAGTTGTAGTTGTTGTGCTTGAAGTAGTCTTAAGCTCTTCAGTTGTAGTTGTAGTTGAAGTAGTCTTAGGCTCTTCAGTTGTAGTTGTTGTGCTTGAAGTAGTCTTAGGCTCTTCAGTTGTAGTTGTAGTTGAAGTAGTCTTAGGCTCTTCAGTTGTAGTTGTTGTAGTTGAAGTAGTCTTAGGCTCTTCAGTCGTAGTTGTTGTAGTTGAAGTAGTCTTAGGCTCTTCAGTTGTTGTTGTAGTTGAAGTAGTTGTAGACTCTTCAGTTGTTGTTGTAGTTGAAGTAGTTGTAGGCTCTTCAGTTGTTGTTGTAGTTGAAGTAGTTGTAGGCTCTTCAGTTGTTGTTGTAGTTGTTGAAGTAGTTGTAGGCTCTTCAGTCGTAGTTGTAGTTGAAGTAGTTGTAGGCTCTTCAGTTGTAGTTGTAGTTGTAGTTGTGGTTGTAGTTGTGGTTGTAGTTGTAGTTGTGGTTGTAGTAGTTGAAGTTTGATCGCCATCCACACCACCGTTTGCATTGATGTTTGCCACAGATGCGTTTACTTCTTTGGCCACAACCGCAGTTTCACCTTTGACTTGGTACCAAACTTTTGTGTTGTTCTTGAAGTCTTTTTGCTTTTCATTTTCTAATTTTGTACGATAGAAAATTAGAACGCCAGTCTTGTTGATCAAGTCTTTTGGAATTGTAACAGTGATTTTTCCAGAAGCATCAATTGTGAATGTTGATCCAGGAAAGGCCGCTAAGAAATCGTCGATAGCAGTTGCACCACCGTAATATCCAGGTTTATTACCTGTTGTAGTAATACTGAAGCTATCTTTTACAAGTGAATGACCACCTTGGATTTCATCTTCCACACGAACGTCGCCGTCCACTTCTAAGTTCATTGCGTTGATTGTCAATGTCCAAAGAATGTGTTCAGGGTCGTCAGCATGCATGTCCCCAGCTTTTAAGTAGAATGGAGCGTGGTTTATCACCAGTCGCCATCTTTCTTAACGCTTTAGATCTACTGTCTTATCTCCACTGATGATAGTAAATTTACCAACATGTTCTTTATCAGTTGCTGTATTATTATGAACTTCAATCTCAAATTCACCCCAACCACGGATGTTTTGAAGGTTTTTGATAGCTTCGTTAAAAGTAACGGTAGCAGAGCCATCAGTAATAACCATGTCACCAACGTAAGTTCCGTCAATGCTTAGAGGAATAGTCTTTTTAAAACCTACCCCATAGACTGTACCAGAACTAGTCCAATTAACTTTTAATGTATCACCTGGTTGGATTTTTTGTGCGTGCTCGTCAAATGTAAACTTAACAGTTGTTTGTCCACCATCTGTGATTTCATTTGATGAAACAGTCAGTGAGCTAATATTATTACTGACATCTCCAGCTTTTACCACATCAGACTGCGAAAATACTATGAACAATAAGGGTAAAAATACAAGAAAGAAGACTTTTGCAAGTCTACTTAGATTATTTTTCATTTTCCTTCTCCTATTTGTCTCCAAATTTTTACACTTATTTGTATGTTAAAACTAAAAAAATTACAAATATATGCATAATTATATAGGTTACTTTTTCAAGACAACACTACTAAAAATGCACCTCCTACTAGTCAATTATCAAAAAAATATCCTACAAGGTGAATTATATCACAAATAAATAAAAACTTCAATTATTTAACTGTTTTTAATTATAAAAATTATATTAAATTCGATGAAAAAAATTTAAACATTTACTTTGAACAATGTTTGTAAGCAATGATTCATTCGTCGAGGAAATGAAAAAGGACTATTTTTGAAATAGTCCTTTATATAGTTAATCAATCTTTAACCTTATTCTTTTTCATTTTTACGTAAGAATGCAATGGCACCGATTGATGAAATGAGAGTTACAAAACCAATGATAGTAACTAACGTTCCTTTGCCTTCACCAGTATTTGGAAGTCCTGGTTTGTCAGTTGTAGTTACTGTAGATTTAGGTTCTTCACCAGTTGTGGTAGTTGTACTTGTAGTAGTTGTACTTGAAGTAGTCTTAGGCTCTTCAGTTGTAGTAGTTGTACTTGAAGTAGTCTTAGGCTCTTCAGTTGTAGTTGTTGTGCTTGAAGTAGTCTTAGGCTCTTCAGTTGTAGTTGTTGTACTTGAAGTAGTCTTAGGCTCTTCAGTTGTAGTTGTTGTGCTTGAAGTAGTCTTAGGTTCTTCAGTTGTAGTTGTTGTGCTTGAAGTAGTCTTAGGCTCTTCAGTTGTAGTTGTTGTACTTGAAGTAGTCTTAGGCTCTTCAGTTGTAGTTGTTGTGCTTGAAGTAGTCTTAGGTTCTTCAGTTGTAGTTGTTGTGCTTGAAGTAGTCTTAGGCTCTTCAGTTGTAGTTGTTGTGGTTGTAGGTGCCTCTGTTGTAGTTGTTGTAGTAGTTGTTGTAGTAGTCGTTGTTGTAGGCGCCTCTGTTGTAGTAGTCGTTGTAGTTGTTGTAGTTGTTTCTTCTTTTGGATTCACAATCGTTTTTGTTACTGAATGATCAGCTCCAAAATCTTCAACATTAACTACAGTGTCAGCATCTTTAATAACGAACCCAGCAGGAGCTTCTGTTTCTGTCAAGATATATTTATCTTTTAATAATGCATTAACAGTAATTCTACCATTTTCATCTGTTTCGTATTCACCGATCACTTGATTGTTGGCTTCACGTACTACTTTAAATTTAGCACCTTTAAGCGGTTGATTCTCATTATCAACTTTTTGGATATTGATTGAGTAAACATAACCAACACCAGCTCCACCAGCAATTTGAACTGCAGCTTTATTCAAAGCTTCTTTGATAACAATTCCTTTACCTTTTAATGTAGCTTCATTTTTTAAAACTTCTCCATCGACAGGTGAATAATTTAACTGAACATCATAAGAAATACGGTACTGATCCGTTTCAGCAACATCTCCAAGACTAACAGAGAATGATTGCCCATCAGCGCTAACAGTAACCGGATGTTCATTGGTTACATCAGAAGTGTTATTAAATTGCCATTCTCCATCGACAAAAGACATTTCTCCTTTTGTCACACGGAAGCTATCTTTTACATAGGACGCATTCGTGAATTGTAACTTGTCCTCAATAGTCACTTCTTTGAAACTTTGTTTCTTTTGATTAATTGAGATTGAATAGGTAATTATTCTAGGATTATCTGAATGGACCCAACTAGTTTTCTTTAATTCATTAGGATTACCATCACCAACACCAGTAAATGAAACTTTACCACCAAATTTTGTTTCTTTGTTAATAGTGATTTCTACCGGTATTTCACCTTTTTCTGGGTGTTTTTTGAAATCGATTCGAGCGTAAAAGAAGAAAGATCCGCTTGTATCGGAGTGTTTTTCAACATAATCTGTATAGGTTATTGTGATGGATTTATTATCTGGGTTTACATCAGCATTTGCAATAATCTCATCTGTATTGATATCGCGAATCTTAAACGAAGTTGAAGTAATCATTAAAGCATCCGGTACAGTAATAACGGTTGAATCTCCTGCTTTAACATTTTTACCAGATAAATTATAATCAGCATTTATTCGGAATGTTGCCCACTGTTGTATGTCCCAGTCGAGAACACCACCTTCATTATTTGATACTTTAACATTTTGGATTGTATCCACAAATTTTTCCAGTTACTGAAACCTCAGGAGTTTCAGCAAATGTCTTATTCAAACTAAATACAAAGACAGTTGTCAATAAGCAAATAATAAAAAGAAAAAAATTCCTAATTTCTTTTTTTGTTCTTCATTATTTTCCTTCCTTTTGTCAGATTGGTATTCTTAAGATACAAAAAAATATTGTACTTTAAGTAATATTCCCTGAATCAATTTTTTTTATGTAGGATGATTTTATAGACACCCTTATTGTTGCCCCCTCCTAGTCTATTACTAAAACTATCCTATAGGTAAATTTTATCACATTATAATGTCTACATCAAAAAAATATATGTGGAATTTACTATAAATTAAAAAAATTCACAAAAATTTAGAATTTATCTGTTTCTTAATAATAAAAATAATAGAAAAAAATCG
>BNJU01005143.1_pt1 | contig 69644 bp, 69 predicted proteins | sample 8539281 | NCBI WGS metagenome assembly BNJU01 (sample SAMD00202456, study PRJDB9452) | human saliva metagenome | isolation source: human saliva | place: Japan | reverse complement strand
GCATTCCCAAACTCTCCACCGTTAATCCAAGTGGAAGTTAGTCTGATAAAGATCCTAAAAACCAGTGGAAATCCGTGTCAGGGTAAGTTCCATTGGTTTTTACTAATGCTTGATTTTTATTGCTTTTGTAACCAAAATGAATCGAAAAAAAGAGCGCACAAAATCCCCTCATCTGAAAGCGTTTCAGATTAAGTTCCGCTATGGTGGAAGTTAGTGTGAGACGTTTGAATGCGGTTAAAGGTTAGCCTTTAGAACTTATGTTGGAGTAATGTAGACGACTGACAGACGTCTTCTGCAGGTATTTTAGAAATGCCGAGAAGTTTAGGAATTTCTTCTCCATAGGTAAATGCAAAGAGCTCATAGGCTGACTTTCCATTCAAAGCAGCACGTTTGACGCTGTTGACATGAGAACAAACGAGATTGATGTCCTCTTGAGTTAAGTTGTCAAAGGAAGTTCCCTTAGGTAGAATGTCGCGAATCAGTGTGTGATTTTTCTCAATTCTCCCTTTCTGGTCAGAGCGATTAGGGTCACAAAAGAAGAGTTTACACTCTCCTCGCACATCCATTTCGATATCATCGACCCTGGCAAACTCTCTACCATTATCTGTCAGGATGACAGGGAAGAGTTGGAAGAAATCTTTGTCAGCTTGGTGAAGAGTGTTCTTGATGTCATAGAGGTGTTTGGTAACCTCAAGGGCAGTTTTATTATCCAGAAGCCTAGCGAAGATAAAGTTACAGAAAGATAAATTGAAGGTGAGTAGGACTTTACCTCCCATTCTGCCCATAACCGTATCCATTTCCAGCCAAGAGTCTAGTTGATTCAGTGCTAAATAATTTAGGAAATCTTCATAGGAACGTCCTTTTTTAGCTTCTTTAGGGATGGAAGGTAGTTTACTTTTCCGTCTTTCTTTGAATTTAACGGCTCTGGCTAGGTCAATAGGAGCGATAGATAGGTATCCTTTTCGGATGTGCCGATAGACGGTTGAGGAGCTGACATCAAGGTTATGAGTTTTGAGGATATGATAGATGTGTTGTCCCTTTTTAACCCCATCAGAAATGACTTTGTCCATGTCCCAGAAGGTCTTGGAATTGAGGGGAGTTCCTTCACGAGCTTCGACAAGAGTTTGTTCGTATTGTTTTTGAGCTTGTTTAGCGAGGTAGAAGATCTTTTTATAGCCACAATTCTGTCTTCTTTTAGGGCATCCATTACAGACAAAGGGAGCTTTGTCGAGTAGAGGGCAAGGAAGGTTATCGCATGTAGACTCTCGGACTTGTCTGTTTCGTTTGACTTCTTTGGAAACAGTAGTTGGGTCTTTTAGAATGGATTGTCCAATAGCTTTGAAGGTTTCACCGCGCTCTAAGCCTAGTTGGATATCATTACGGTCTGAAAGGGTAAGGTGTTTATGTTTTGTCATAGTGGACCTCATTTCTAACTCAAACGTCTCATACTTAATTCCACCATAAAAATCCGTTTTTAGACTAATTTCCACTTTGGTCAAGGCAGAGTGGAAGTTACTTTGAGAAATTACCAAATAGAGTCAGAAACCCTTGTATTCCAGTAAAAGTCCTTCAAAATCTGGACTTTATGGTAGAATGAAAGAAGTGACAAGAGAGTAATACTCTTTGAAAATCTCTTCAAACCACGTCAACGTCGCTTTGCCGTAGGTATAGGTAACTGACTGTGTCAGTCTTATCTACAACCTCAAAACTGTGTTTTTAGCAGCCTACGAGCTGGTTTGCTCTTTGATTTTCATTGAGTATAAGAAAAATCAGTCCCCTAAAGGGTAGATCATGAAGTTGTGTCTATCGCCATTTCCTAGCTATAATGCCGCAGCCTATCTTTCATTGCTGCGTGGAGTCGTCTAGTGATTGAGTGGTGAGCAAGATTGAGTTTTGATTATCAATGACGGGTCACAAGACCAGACTCAGAAATCGCTGAGCGTTTAGCCAGAAAGTATCTAGCATCGTTAGAGCTATTTATCAGGAAAATAAAGGCCATGGCGGTGCGGTCAATCGTGGCTTGGCGGAGGCTTCTGGACGCTATTTTAAAAGTAGTTGATAGTGATGACTGGGTGGATCCTCGTGCCTACTTAAAAATTCTTGAAACCTTGCAGGAACTAGAGAGTGAGGGGCAGGAAGTTGATGCCTTTGTGACTAATTTTGTCTATGAAAAGGAGGTCAGTCTCGTAAGAAGAGTATGAGTTACGAGTCAGTCTTGCCTGTCCAGCAGATTTTTGGCTGGGATCAGGTCGGAAATTTCTCAAAAGGTCAGTATATCATGATGCACTCGCTGATTTTACGGACAGATTTGTTGCGAGCGAGCCAGTTCCAACTGCCTGAGCATACTTTTTATGTCGATAATCTCTTTGTCTTTACCCCCCTTCAGCAGGTTAAGACCATGTACTATCTGCCTGTCGATTTCTATCGTTATTTGATTGGGCGTGAGGATCGAGTCTGTCAATGAGCAAGTGATGATTAAGCGCATTGACCAGCAACTCAAGGTCAATCGACTCTTAGTGAACCAGCTTGAGTTTGTCCCAAGTGAGTCATCCAAAAATGCGAGAATATCTGCTGAATCATATTGAGATTCGACAGTGATTTCTAGGTGCCTTGCTCAACCGAGCAGGCACGGCAAACATCTTGCCAGCAGGAGCTGTGGACCTATATTCAGCAGGAAAATCAGAGGTTTTCAGGCTATCCGTAAAGACTATGTTGAGCCGTTTGACCAAACATTCAGTCTTGCCAGCCCAGCAAAACTTTCAATGTCGTTTATCAAATCACCAAGTCTGTTTATGGATTTAGGTGTATAAGTATTTTTATAAGAGAGTTTAGAAAAAATTTTAACTTTTTGCTTAGTCCTTTTTCAATTTTAGGAGTTTATACTAGAGTCATCAAATAAAGAAAAACTCTAAGGAGGAATCCTATGAAATTCAATCCAAATCAAAAGATATACTCGTTGGTCTATTCGCCGTCTCAGTGTCGGTGTTGCCTCCAGTTATTGTAGCTCGGTGAAGCTTCTTTGTCCTAGTTGGTCAACCAGAGTTCTGTAGCGTGCCGATGTGGTCAATCCGAGCCCCTGCTCAAGTTGTACCAGACGTTGCCTCGGTGAGTGAAAAAGAGTGACTTGCAGTAGAACTTCTCAAAAGAAGCAGTCGATACAGCTCTTCCTTCAGAACAGGTAGACTCAACACCTAAAGCAAGCTTGGATGCTAGCTCTCCAGAAAAAGCAGCTACAGGTGCTAAAAGACCAAGTGGTAGCGCCAAAGAAGAGAGTGCAAGCAAAACCAGAATCTAAGAAAGAAACAGAAGATGCGCTTAAACCTGTGACAAATCCTGCGCCTACAGTTTCTGGACAAGACCGTGAAACAAGTGAAGCTCAACCATAACCACTCCAGCTGAAGTCCAAAAAGGTGTGGCCGACAACACTAAAGACACAGTAGATGTTCCAGCTACTTACCTGGATAAAACCAACTTCCCAGGCCCATTCACAGCTGGTGTCAATGCAAGTTATTCCATACGAATTTTTCGCTGGTGACGGTATGTTGACTCGTCTTATCTTGAAAGCTTCAGACAAGGCCCCATGGTCGAGACAACAGCTCAGCTAAAAATCCTGCTCTTCCCACCAGTAGAAAAATTGGGCAAGGTCTCTACTTCTACGAAAGTGGACTTGGCCAGCACCCAAGGTAAAATCAGATAAAGACTTCTTGACCTCTTGAAACAAAATGGCACTCAAAGTTATAAAGCTACCATCAAAGTTTATGGTGCGAAAGACGGCAAGGCTGGTTTGACTAATCTCAGTCGACTAAAAGATTTGAATGTCAACTTTGAATGACTTGACCCTAGCTGAAGTGCAAAAGGTGTGGCTGACAATACTAAAGACACAGTAGACGTCCCAGCCACTTACTTGGACAAAAGCCAACTTTCCCAGGCCCATTCACGCCGGTGTCAGCAAGTCATTCCGTATGAATTCTTCGCCGGTGATGGTATGTTGACTCGCCTTATCTTGAAAGCCTCAGACAAGGCTCCATGGTCAGACAACAGCTCAACTAAAAATCTGCCCTTCCACCAGTAGAAAAATTGGGCAAAGGCCTCTACTTCTATGAAGTGGATTTGGCAGGAACTCAAGGTAAATCAGACAAAGATTTACTTGACCTCTTGAAACAAAACGGTACTCAAAAGTTATAAAAGCTACTATCAAGAGTGTACGGCGTAAAAGACGGCAAAGCTGATTTGAGCAATCTAGTAGCGACTAAGTTTGACATGTAAACTTGAATAAAGCTTGACCACTCCAGCTGAAGTGCAAAAAGGTGTGGCTGACAATACCAAAGAATACAGTTGATGTTCCAGCACTACTTGGACAAGCTAACTTCCCAGGTCCATTTACAGCCGGTGTTAACAGTCATTCCATACGAATTCTTCGCTGGTGACAGTATGTTGACTCGCCTATATCTTGAAAGGCTTCAGACAAGGCTCCATGGTCAGACAACGGATCAGATAAAAATCCTGCTCTTCCACCAGTAGAGAAATTGGGCAAAGGTCTCTACTTCTACAGAAATGAGATTTGGCGAGAACTCAAGGTAAATCAGATAAAGAACTTACTAGACCTTTTGAAACAAAACGGCACTCAAAGTTACAAGGCAACTATCAAAGGTGTACGGTGCCAAAAGATGGCAAGGCTGATTTGAGCAATCTCGTAGCGACTAAGAATTTGGATGTCAATTTGAATGGATTGACTACTCCAGCTGAAGTGCAAAAAGGAGTGTAGCTGACAATACTAAAGACACAGTAGACGTCCCAACTACTTACTTGGACAAAGCCAATTTCCCTAGGCCCATTCACAGCCGGTGTCAACCAAGTCATTCCATATAGTTCTTCGCCGGTGATGGTATGTTGACTCGCCTTATCTTGAAAAGCCTCAGACAAGGCTCCATGGTCGAGACAACGGCTCAGCTAAAAATCCTGCCCTTCCACCAGTAGAAAAAAATTGAGCAAGGCCTCTACTTCTATAAGTAGATTTGGCAGGAACTCAAGAGTAAATCAGACAAAATTTACTTGACCTCTTGAAACAAAACAGTACTCAAAGTTATAAAAGCTACTATCAAGGTGTACAGCGTAAAAAGACAGCAAGGCTGATTTGAGCAACCTCAGTAGCGACTAAGAGTTTGACAGTGAACTTGCATGGACATCAGTCTCTTGCTCCGATGCAATCAGGCTTTGTCCCATCTTCTAATGGTTCAGCTATGCCGGCTCAATGATGAATAGTCATCAAGATGCGTCTAAGATGAACGCTCAAATGCCAAAGTGCCAATCAAGATGAGATGAAATCTAAAAATGCCAGCTGCTAGCCAGGATAAGATGATGCCTAACAAAAGAACAGGACAAAACCATGAATGCTAGCCAACAAATAGCAACTCAAGCATGAAACAAGATCAAGCTCAGCAGTCTCAAGCAAAAATGTCTGATGAAGGCAAGATGGCAGCTAATAACAAGGCATCAAATCAATGATGGCTGATCAAAATGAAAAGACCAAAAAGACATGCTTCCATATACTGGTGAAGCTCAAACCTCAATAGCTACTCTTGGATTCTTTGGACTCGCCTTGGCTGGACTGCTAGGTGGTCTCGGTTTGAAAGCTAAAAAGAGGAAAATGACTAGATCTAGCTACAGACTTTCTATCTAAGTTTGAAAAATTCAGATATCGTTTAGAATGTTCGTAAAGAGATTAAAAATAGTGTTTATACTATTGGTAGTATAGCACTGTTTTTCAAAGGAGAGACAGATGGGAAAGACAATTTTACTCGTTGACGACGAGGTGAAATCCTAGAATATTCATCAACGTTATCTGGTTCAGGCAGGGTATATAATGTTTTGGTGGCTCATGATGGAGCAGAGGCCTTAGAAATCTTCAAGCGAAAAACCAATTGATTTGATTGTACAGATATCATGATGCCTCGGATGGATGGTTGATGATTTGATTAGTGAGGTTCAGTATCAATCTCCAGATCAGCCTTTTTCTATTTATCACGGCTAAGACCAGCGAGCAGGACAAGATTTATGGCCCTGAGCTTAGGGGCAGATGACTTTGTGCCAAGCACCTTTAGCCCTCGTGAGCTGGTTTTGCGTGTCCACAATATCTTGCGTCGCCTTCATCGTGGAGGTGAGACAGAAGTCGTCAGTCTCGAGATTTTACGGATGAATCACGGTAGCCATGAGGTCCCGAAGTCGGAGATGTGGCGCTTGATTTGACAGTCAAATCCTTCGAACTTCTATGGCTTCTAGCCAGCAATCCAGAGCGGGTTTTCTCTAAGACAGACCTCTATGAAAAGGTCTGGCAGGAAGACTATGTGGATGACACCAATACCTTGAATGTTCATATTCATGCTCTTCGACAGGAGTTGGCTAAACATGCATGGTGCAGAAACACCGACCATCAAAACCGTCTGGGGCTTGGGCTACAAAATTGAAAAAAGCACGAGGTAGTCAATGAAATTAAAAGTTATATTTTAGTAGGGGTATGTCATTTCAACACTCTAACGATTATCGTGGTTTTTGGGCTGTTCAAAAGAAATGCTGATTGAGAAAAAGCAGATTTACTTTTCTGCTTGGAATGACCATCGTTGTCCAGCCTTGTCGGTGCTGGGATTAGTCTCTTTCTCCTATCGCCTGGTCTTTACTTCATTGGGCAAACTTAAGGAACATGCCAAGCGGAGTAGCGGATAAAGGATTTTCCTTCAAATCTGGAGGTTCAGGACCTGTGAAAGTTTTCAGCAATTAGGCCAAAGCTTTCAATGAAATGTCCCATGATTTGCAGGCCACCTTTGATTCCTTGGAAGAAAAGCGAGACGAGAAAAGGGGCTTGATGATTGCTCAACTTTCGCATGATATCAAGACCCCATCACTTCAATCAAGCGACGGTAGAAGGGATTTTGGATGGAGTTATCAAGGAAGGAGAACAGGACCATTATCTAGCAACCATTGGACGCCAGACGGAAGACTCAATAAACTAGTTGAGGATTAAATTTTTTTGACCCTAAACACAGCTAGAAATCAGGTGGAAACTGCCAGCAAGGACAGCATTTTTCTGGACCAGCTCTTGATTGAGTGCATGAGTGAATTTCAGTTCTTGATTGAGCAGGGAAGGCGAGATGTTCATTTACAGGTAATCCCAGAGTCTGCCCGGATTGAGGGAGATTATGCCAAACTTTCTCGTATCTTGGTGAATCTGGTCAATAACGCTTTTTAAATACTCAGCTCAGGAACCAAGCTGGAAGTGGTAGCTAAGCTGGAAAATAACCAGCTTTCAATCAGTGTGACCGATGAGGACAGGGGATTGCCCAGAAGGATTTGGAGAATATTTTTTCAAACGCCTTTATCGTGTAGAAACTTCTCGTAACATGAAAACAGGTGGTCATGGCTTGGGTCTTGCGATTGCGCGTGAATTGGCCCATCAATTGGGTGGGGAAATCACAGTTACTAGTCAGTACGGTCTAGGAAGCAGCTTTACCCTTGTTCTCAATCTCTCTGGCAATGAAAATAAAGCTTAAAACCCCTTTACAAATCAGCTATTCATGGTAGAATGGATTTTTGTGTGAAATATCAACAGGAAAGCATGAAGCTCGTCAACAGGTGTCTCTATGACAAGTAACCTCTGGCTGTTTGGGCGAAGGGCATCTGCACGAATCAGGGCTTTCTAAGTGATTATTTCCACCAGAATATTATTTATATCAGGAGGACATTTACATGTCAGTTATACAGGACCATCTTGAAACAAGCTCGTCTTGGCCTTTCACTTACAGGTACAGGTAAAGAGGTGGCACGTCGTAACTACGTACCAGGGACAACACGGACCAAACAACCGTTCAAAATTGTCAGAATACGGTTTGCAATTGGCTGAAAAACAAAAACTTCGTTTTCACTTACGGTGTGGGTGAAAAACAATTCCATAACTTGTTCGTACAAGCTACAAAAATCAAAGGCGGAATCCTAGGGTTTCAACTTCATGCTTCTTTTGGAACGTCGTTTTGGATAACGTTGTTTACCGTCTTGGTCTTTGCGACTACTCGTCGTCAAGCTCGTCAATTCGTAAATCACGGTCACATCCTTGTTGACGGAAAAACGCGTTGATATCCCATCATACCGCGTAACTCCAGGTCAAGTGATCTCAGTTCGTGAAAAAAATCATTGAAAGTCCCAGCTATCCTTGAAGCGGTGAAGCTACTCTTGGACGTCCAGCATTCGTATCATTCGATGCTGAAAAATTGGAAGGTTCATTGACTCGTTTACCAGAACGCGATGAAATCAGCGAAATCAACGAAGCACTTGTCGTTGAATTCTGCAACAAAATATTTAATATTTTTTATTGAATCAGATAGGGCTGGAGCCTTGATATTGAGCACTTTGGGGCGCTTTCCCTTAGTGCTGTTTTACAATGGCTTTTTAAGCATGCACAGCTATAAGTATCTATAGCGACTAGACCTGTATAGTTTAAAGTGATATAATAGTCTAAAAGGAGGTACTACTATGAATGTTTTAGAAAAATACACAGGGTAAACTTTTAAGACTAACAGAGACTTGTTAGAGAAGGCTAAAGCTATTATCACAGCGCAAAATCTTGATATGACAGCTAGTTTTAACTTGTTTTTAGAACACATTGTAGAAAATAAAGCCTTGCCATTTGAAACTCAAGTAGACAAAGAAAGAGAAGAACTTCTATCAGGGTTACGTGCTGAAATTGCCCGTAGTTTTGACGATTTAGAACATGGAAGGACTTACAGCCTTGATGAAGTGAGGGCTAACCTTGGAATTTAACGAGAACTCATATAGCCTTATTATCTCTGAAACGGTACAAGAACAGCTAAGAGGTATTAAAGATTATATCTCAGCTAACTACTTTTCAGAACAGGCAGGAGCAAACACAGTTAAGAATATTCTTTACGGATTGGAACGTCTTGAAGTTTTCCCGGAAGCAGGATTTGATGCTGATGAAAGAGTAGGAGTTATTATATACCCACCCCACAAAACTCGATGCATCATTTTAGGCGATTACCTAGCCTTCTATCATATTTTAGAGGATAGAAAAGCTGTCTTTGTATCAGATATTATTCATAGTAAACAGGACTACATCCGTTTGTTCAAGAAAAAATAGCGCCTTAGGAAGGCGTTTTTGTTTGGGAATTACGTGATATTGATGATATAATATTTTGGCCCCCTCACTTTAAGGAAGGAGGTGTTACATATGTTAGAAACTTTACTCACAGTGTTTCTAGCTCCGTTACTTATTAACGTGTTATCTGAGCTTTTCAAGTTATGGCTTAGAAACGTAAGAAGTAATGGTTAACCCTTTTAGAGGGTAGCAAAAACCCCCATCGGTGGCACGGTGGGGCTTTTTGAATTACATATGCTGTAACTTTACTCACATTGTAAGTTCATTCTATACAACCCTTTCGATATTTCAAGCTTTTGTTTTGATATTTCCTCCGAGCTTATTCAACAATTCTAGAACACTGAGTTTGTGGTTTGAGTTTATTACATTGAAATTACTAGACTCCATTCTACAGGTTGAGATGATGACTATTTTTACACGCAATATCTAATATAGTGAAAAATACGACATCGGTTAACTAGAGTGTACAGTAAGTACTAAAATTACCTGATTCAAATCAGTTTTACCAGATTGTAGGACGAGTAGAATTTGAATTGAAATATAAGATAATTAACAAAAAAGAAAAACGCTGATCAAGCGTTTTTCTTCTATATTGATTCGTATTGAATGCTTACTTAACCTCTGTAAAGGGTTGAATAAGCGACCTATAAACGTTGTTATATCAAGGTTTACAGACGTTTGAGGATAAAAGGTAGTGATAAAGGTAGTGATAAAATCACCTGCTGGCTCTTCCATCTTACCTAGGAAAATATCCACTGCCTCAAATTTCTTTTTGGGGAGCCAATTCAGCATAGGTATCCATAGTTGTTGTGATGGTTATGCCCCCATTCGATGTTGCAATTCCTTCAGTTCATGCCAGCGTTTAGCATCATAGAGAGCGTATGTATGGCGGAAGAGGTGGAAACCGTAATCTGGTAAAGCCTAGTGAGGATAAACGTCTCTTTAGAGTTGCACGTTCGTTTCTGTCACACATGTAGTTGCCGTAGATGGTTGGAAAAATGAGTTTGGATTTTGGTAGACCATGTTTTTCAAAATACATGGTCATTTCTATGTGAAACTCTTTAAGATTTTCCAATATTGATGGAGGTACAGCAACTTTACGATATCCAGAATCTGTTTTAGGGGCTCGCTTACAAATCATCTCGCCTTTAATACCTAAACTTTTGTTAGCACTTTTCCACATCAGAGTTTTGCTAACAAGGATTTCATTTGTTTCAAAAATCCAGGGTCAGACATTTCGAGTGCTAATAACTCGTTTATTCGTAGTGCAGATGCTAGCAAGGTATTACAAATGACTTTCATCGTCTATTTGCTCGTGTATTTGGTAATGTTTTAAGATAGGACAACCAGTGCTTTAGGTCATCATCGTGCAGTACCATGACACGTTCTTTACTTGACTTAGGCTTTGGTGGAATTTTAATTGACTTGGCAGGATTGGTAGTCAAGCCGCAATTTGTAATTCCAAAGTCAAAAAATATCACTGACTTTATGGGCCATTGCTCCAAAATCCTTTGCACTCCTTTTGGGAGCTCGTGTTACACCAGAATCAACAGCTTTTTGCTTTTCTGGCGAGTTTGTTTATCCAAAGTTGCACATCAGAAGGCTCGATTTGGTCGGGCTTGTAGTCCCAGTAGGGGATGATATAGGTATCCAGATAGCCACGTACTCGGTTTATCGTATTCTGTGAAAATACCCACGTTTTAAAATTGCTAAACCAAATCTCAGCCAGACTTTCAAAGTTATCAATTTGAATAGTCTCTTTTACAGTGGACCCAGACTTTTTCAAACTCAATCTTCGCTTCAACAATCTTACGATCTAGAATCTTTAGAGTCCTAGCTGTAATTGTTTTAGTAATTCGTTTGTTAGTTTTTACGTCTGTTCAATGTAGACACCTTTGATAGTGTAGCTGATATCGCCGTTTTTCTTTGTTGTCTTTACAATCTTCTTGTTGTTGTGTTCAATAATCTCTTTCATACGCCTTTCGTATTCGGACAATCAAAGGATAGAACAGAACCCTCACATTCTTCATTTGATAGTTCTATTCTAGCACATTTTAGAGTTAAGAGTTAAATAATCAATCACGTCATCCATCTTATAATAGACGGTACGTGTGTTTTTCAATCGGAGTTCTAACCTCTTAAGACCAGTTTTTCCCAAGACTTGAGAGTATTAGGGAGATATCTTAAGGATGGAGAGTAGCTCCTTTTGAGGTCACAATGCCAGCCGTCCGTAATTCTTGCTGGTGCTGAATGAGACTGAGCAGACAGTTTAATAACTGTTCAATCTGATTTAATGTTTCGAGTGTGTTAGTCTTCATAGTTGTTTTCCTCGTTTCTAGGTCTAGAGTGTCTACGTGAATCAAGATACTTTGCAAAAAAGTAGGTCTTATCCATGATGAGCCCTAATAGTCTAGGGTTCTCAAGTCGTGCATATCTGACAAGGTTGTTAAACTCTAAGAAATTGTACTCTTCGATGACGTCAATGACGGTTGATAGGAATTCGTCCTTATTATTACTGATGAGAAATTTCTCAAGGTCAAAGCCACAACCAGATTCGATATCTTCAATGTTATAAAGGGCCTTGTCAGGGTTTTCAGCATGAATGAAGTAGTCATACATTCCCTTTGGAGACATGACAACTTCCACGTGAGCAGAGTGTTTAAACTTTCTGTCAGCATATCGGAGACTTGAGAGTAGCTTTTGAGGGAATCGAAGAAGAGAGCACCGTGCTTGTGGGCTTTCTTAAATTTACCGGTCTCCTTGTTTTACGTCCTTATCATGCCATGGACTGAGAACAAAGGGATATGTAATTCCTCAAGGACTTCGATATAGTTTTTCAGGTGCACTTTCCTTATAGAGAAGGAAAGCCCATTTGCTAGAACGCTTTTCTTTTTTCAATCTGTTTTACCTCTTTTCTCGTGATTAATGATTATTGATTGTAATGGGGTCGTAGTAACCGCATTCACAATCAATCAATTCTGTAAAACGTCAGGGCATGTGGCCTTCACTTCGTGAGCCATGCCTAACGTTTCCCCTTTACTACCGACGAGTGGACTTGAACACTAGTAGATTTCCTTCTCTGGTGAGAGGAAAAAGATATAGTCAGGATTCATGGAGGCTAATTCTTCTTTGATGTCCTCGTTCATATCTTTAAGTATCTTTTTGTGTTTGTCAGAGTCTTTGGATAGTTTATGATGACCGCTACACTGTCCTTGCGTATGTCGATAACTGTTTTCGCCATTGTACGATTGAAGGTTACCAGAATCGGGTTGTACCTTTTGCTTGATTGTCGGCTATCGCTCGTATCGATGTACTCAGAACTTTCATCTTGCCTAAGAAACCTCTTCATGTGAACTGTTTGACAGATGGATTTTAGATAATTCGAAACTGAGTCGTTTTGTGTCGCTCGATGATATTCGTGCTGACAAGCGTTATAAAAGATGGTCATTGGGACGCAAGTTGCAAATGCTATACAGATAGCAAGCACCTGAAGGAGATTTTTCAGCCAAAGAGAAAGTGGTTCGAAAAATCCTGCATCGGAGACAGTTATAGAATGGCTAGCAAATGCTAATAGGGAGACAGATGCAATACCGGCTAAAGCGAGGACAGCAGAGTGGATGGTTAAGTTCAGTGTTGTTTGATAATAGTTTCTGTTCATCATACGATTCCTTTCGTGGTGTGTAATAGGGTTGGGCACAACAGTGGCAGTACCTGATAAGGGTGCTCATTATCGATAATTTGAATAAGTCCTGTGCCTTTTTCCAATCAGGATAACAATTCCTTCCGGGTCCAAATCTGGAAATAGGAACTGAGTGGATCTTCTTATTAATATTCCCAATCTGAATTAGCACGTTTAATTGTTCTCTTACAGATAGAGGAATGGTCTGATGGTCGAAACGCTGGCTAAAGAAAGATGCACACGAGTAGCTCGACCCAACAAGGCAATTTGAGACAATAGTGCAAGAAGGAGTCTTTAATTGTCTTGTTGACTCCTTCAGAAAGAGCCAAAACTTCATCTATTACGATGGTCGTATGGCTGAACTGATGGTCTGGATTCGTATAGAGATCTCTTGCCTTTGCTGAGATCAACGTAAGGCAAGAGCTAAGCTTCTCATTGATTTCCAGATACAAAGTCTGACTTTGAACAGTTCTTTTCAGGATGGATGACCGGAATCCTATTTTCTCTAGCCCACCGTGATGGGGTGTCAAATTTGAGGGTCCACGATTATCAAGTCTGAGCAGTTCTTGAGAATACTAAGAAAGTAGGTTAGGGGCATAGGATTTACTAGAACCACATTGTCAGCAATGGCGAATGAAGTAACCTGTTATAGTCAAAGATAAATTCTTCATGATTGGGATAACCTGCTTCTTTTGTTCCTTAGAAAAATCGTTCCAAATCAGGAATAACGAGGGCGATCTGATACCCTCCATGGAAAGAAGAGTCCACGCTGAACATGGATATCATCTGTTTCAGTGCCATGAAATACGCAGAGTTTTTGCTTAAGAGCGTAAAGCGAGGGTACAGTGATGCGTTAGCAATCAAAAATATTTTTCTGATATAGTTCATCATCGATGATGTAGCCTGCTGGTAAACGGGGAATGAAGAAAGCCGTCAGCTTTAATTTTTGATATCAAAGCTGTTTGTGTAGCTAGTCTCTCCTGAATGAGGGCTCCAAAGCCCCATATTTAGAAAGCTTGGAGAAGGAACTGAGAAAGTTCTTTTGTAGTCATCATTTGACCTCCTTGATGTCAGAAGCACGGAAGTAGACGTTGTAGTTGACTTGCATGAGCTTCAAGTCCTTCTAGTTCAACCATTGTCATATAAGATGGAAGTTCAACTTGAGATGTGAACTTCACTTGAAATGGTGGAAGCCCTCTTGGGAGAACCATGCCTTGTGGGCAATGAGTCTCACCAGTGGGTTTTCCATCCTCAAATCTCATTTGAGGTTCTAGTTCTGTGCTGAGGCTGTAAAGAGCCTGCTTGAGGTTGATGTATAATTTTGCTGTTGTAGCGGAATATCCGCCTTTTTCGTTGATTGGTTTTTCATGGTTCTACCACGCTTTTCTTTTTAGATTTGTGGTTTTATTTTAGGTCTTAAAAATTGACCGTCTTAGCTAAGGACACCTCTATTTTTAATTGATTTCCAACACAAAATTTCAGTTTTTGAAACTATTAATTTCAAAGTTGTGATATGAGTGCTACTAGCTCTATTACCCAAAATTCTATACTTTCTGAAATTTGATATGAGCTTTCTTCTTCTGGAAAAATCAGGAAAGAAGTTATATAACGAGTTAGCTATTGTTGTGATGTTCTTGTCAATTTTGTCTTCGTTTTTCTTGTAAAAAGCTTCTGAACGTGTTTTTCCGTTGAAAAAGTTCATCAGTAGATAATAAGTGTATAAGTTGAACAACTAGTGTTTCGCAAAAGAGATTAGGGAAAAATAAATTCTTGGGATTATGAAGATCTAATGTTTCTTGTAGAGCATCCGCTGTGTTACAAGTTATATTTCTTTTGCCTCTTATAATTTGACTTATAGCTGCAGGAGAAATTAGCTCAACATTATCATCGAAGTAAGAACTAACCTCGTTTTTGAGGGTATGCCCAGTTCATCTAGTGAGATTTAATTGCTCGTCCGAGCAATTCACGATAAATCGTTTTGATTGTATCTTTCATCATTAGCCTTTCTCATCCTTTTGCTGGACGGAAAGAAACTATATGAGCTACACTGAAAACCGAAGGGTACAAAAAGGCACGCAAATAAACGGATAAACAAATGCATGCAGAACTAGACTTTTATTGTCTGAGTTTTTCATACGTGTTTCAATCCGTCCGTTTGGTGATACCAATAGGACTATTAAACTTGATACTTTAATTATATCAACCACATAACACGGAATATAAAGTGACAAATGATGTAAAATAAATTGTTCTATTCCTTGATATTTGTTATTATATTCTAGGGAGGATTACTTTATGAGAACCAGATTTATCTATTTGAAGAGTTTTTCTATTTGTATGCTCAGAAACGCTTTAATACAAATAGGCATTTTGATTGTTGAAGCGAGTAAGAAAAAAATATTGAGAACACCACTTCGAAATTAAAGAAAGAGGAATTAATCAATTTGAAAAGTGATAGAGTGAGTTTGACTAATAAAGGAAATATCTGAGAAGAATTTCAATATGATATCTAATATTAAAAATCTGAAAATAACGAAGAATAATAAAAGTTTCATACCTACACGTGTAGCAGTGGATATCGCTAATGCGTTTATACTTGATAATCAAGAATATTTTAGATAAAGAGCAAAAATTGCCTAGCAAATATATGATACAGTTGAAGAGGTTTTTCTGGGAAATTATGAAATGAGGAATCTGGAAAAATGTATTTTTCATTTTGCTTACTTAACGATATGTACAATGATATGTATTTTTCTATGAGTCAAAAGATAAACTGTTACATGATGTCATGGTTTCGATATATACCATATGCTATAATAAAGCTTTAGATGAATTAGTATCCAGAAAGCAGTGCCTGATATTGATGAGGATTCTGGGAGGAATTTTATCAAGATTATCCAGAGTATGATTTTAAGGAATTTGAAATGAGTAAAAAAGCACTTCTTCTTATTAGTAGGAGTAAAAGCGCATGGTTTAAATTTCATGGGAATTAGTTCTATCGATTTATTGATGACAACGATACAGGATTATACTGGTCAACTAAAAATCAGAGCTTACTACCAAACTAAGGAACAGGATCAGGGAAAAACATTTGAGAGGTTTGATAAGGTAATGGACGAATTTTTGGAGACTATTATAAAAACCCTAAATTAGTGATGTTTAAAGCAGCTAGAAAATGATTTTGGTTATAGAATTTATAATATAGTTTTAACGGACTATTCTGTTAGATTAATCAAAATATAATGATGATTTATCAAGTTGATACAGGAAGTAAGGCTTTGGTTAATGTAAGAAGAGTTAATGATGATGGGGGAGTCAGTTGATGTTCCAAAGTATCTGCCAGTAACTGATATATCACCCTAAATATAAAAATCGTGAGGAAATAATTAAAATAAGTGAGAGTTATATTTCATCATTGATAGAAATACAGAAGAAAGAATTCGAACAAGAGTTTTCAGTCTCTCGAGGATTAAGTATTTTTTAGAGAATGAGTTTTGATAAAGATTAAATTATTTGAAAGTTAGAGATTATGCTATAAGAGTGTGAGTCTGTAATGGTACTGTAACAAGAATATTAAGTTCAATGTTAACTAAAATATCCCACAAATTTTAGATATAATTAAACTACATTATTAAAAAGGAAAATGAAATGGCGAAAAAAGAAGTGAATACGGACCTTTGGGTTCATGAGGATGCTGAAAGAGGCAGAAATCAGAGATAAGTTTTCTGCTCAAGGGGTGATATTAAAGAAATTGATGATGCATTAAAGGTGCATCGAAAAAGGGACTGGAAATGCTGGATTTCAGAATATGTTAGGTGAGTCAAAGATTTCTTGATTTCTGATTGAGAGACAAAATCCTCTGTGAGACAAGCATGTTCATTACACGGACGAAGTATCATTACAGACGATGTAAAATCAAATACAGATTATGCTGTGAATGGAGCTTTGTTTTATGCTAAACATCTTGTTGATAGGGTGATTATAAAAATCATTGCAATCGAGTATTAGTGGAAGTGAAAAGAAACACGTATCACGCCAATTTTGTCAATGAACGTGGAGAATACGACACATTTCCAGATATTGAAACCCTGATCTCCTGAGGAAAGTAATATTGACGAATATTATATCCGTGAGATTTTACAAGAAGATACCAATTCTGAGAAAAGAAACGGCTGAGATTCTTAAGGATGCTGAAAAATTGCACAACGACTTAAGAAACTACGGGAATATCGAAGAAGGAAGGGTAAATCATTAGTATCAGGAATCCTTTTGCGGCTTTACGTGAGATTGAACATCTGATTTTTCAATTGACAATCTAAATGGAGACCAGTATCACCACGGATGGTCAGAAAGTTTATAAGGCTATCGAAGATAACTTAAGACGTGCTAATGTATCACCAGAGTGAAAAAGGACAAGTTATTTGAGCCAATTTGCGAGTCATTCGTGATACAACTAAATTAAACAAGTAAATGAAACGACTAGGTAAGACTCCTATTAAATATTTACTGAGTTTTTATATGATAGTATCTACCACAATATTCGTTATCAGAGTTCAGCCGAGGACTATCTGGGACGATTTTATAGAAATTTATGTCCTATTCTGGTGGAGATGGACAAAACTTAGGGATTGTTCTAACCCCTAAGCATATTACTGAGCTTTTCTGTGACCTCGTAGATATAAAACCGAATGATAATGTACTAGATCCATGTTGTGGAACAGCAGGTTTTCTTATTGCTTCTATGCATAACATGTTGGAACAGACTGATGATGCATATGAGCAAGACCAGATTCGTAAACACCGTCTCTTTGGTATTGAAGAGCAGAGCTATATGTTTACCATTGCTACAACCAATATGATTTTGCGTGGAGATGGTAAAAAGCAAGCTTAGAGAATCAAGACTTCTTGAAACGTCAAAAACTAATGTAAGTTACAACTAGAGAAAAACTGTACTGTAGGTATGATGAATCCACCTTACTCTATGGGGTCAAAATCCAATCCAAGTCTTTATGAGATTAACTTTACCGAACACTTACTGAATTCATTAGTTGAAGGAGGAAGGGCAATTGTTATTGTTCCTCAATCTTCTTTCGTTTCACTGGTAAGACTATAGAAGAAAAGGATATCAAAAGAAAGAATATTCTTAAGCACCACATTAGAGGAGTTATTACTCTAAATAAAAACACTTTCTATGGTGTTGGCACAAATCCATGCATTGCAGTCTTTACAGCAGGTATTCCTCATAATCCAAACAAAGAAATACAAGTTCATTAACTTTGAAGATGATGGTTATAAGTAGCAAACATATTGGTTTAATTGAAACACCATCTGCTATGGATAAGAAAGCAACGTCTATTGGATGTCTGGTTTGACCGCATTGAAGCTGAAACAAAATTCTGCGTTAAGACGACAGTCGAAGCGAGTGACGAATGGTTGCACTCTTTCTATTATTTTAATATGAAATTCCTACAGAAGAAGATTTTGCAGACTGTTGCGGACTATCTGACTTTTGAGGTCAATATGATTACCCATGGGCGTGGATATCTCTTTGGCGTTTCTGAGGAGGAAGAATATCCAGCCATTGAAGAAGATACCTCAACTTTAATGGTAGCAGAAGAAGGCGGTGACCTAGATGAGTAAACTGACTTTGGATAGTGTGAGAGTGGAAAGAGTTTAGGATTAATTGACTTATTTGATATAAAAGATGGATACTACAATAAAAAACCACCTGCAGAAATAGGTGGAGAGATTCCATTTCTAGGAGCTACACAAAGCAATAATGGAATAACAGGCTTTTATTCAGCAGAAACAATAAATAGGTATGATAAAGTAGGAAAAGTTAGCAGCAAAGATAAGGAAAAAGAATATTTGCTGGGAATCATGTTTGGATGATTACTAATAATGGATCAGTGAGGGAATGTGTATTATCAAAAGTCAAAGATTCACTTGTAGTCATGATGTTACACTGTTATTTAAAGAATTACAAACTAAATCATAATTTAGCCCAATTTTAATTCCATTACTAAAGAAAGAGTGGTGAGAAGTTTTGAGTATGGTAAAAATGGCGTCCAATTAGAATGAAAAATCAAGAATACAACTTCCCATCGACTCAAACGGCAATCCCACTGGCAATTTATGGAAGACTACATCAAGCAAGAGCGTAAAAACAGGCGATACACAAATTCAACTTACTATGAACCGAAAATGCTGAAACTTGCTGGAGAATTGGCTGGACTTGAAGAAGTTGAGTGGAAAAGAATTTAAATTTACGGATATCTTTACTAAAAAGATTCAGCGTGGGGAAAAAGATTAACCAAAGGAAAATCAGGTGGAAGGTGACGTCCCTATATCTCTTCCACTGCAACAAAATAATGGGGTTGATAATTTTATCTCAAATGAAGAAAAGAAGTTAGAAAATTCGATAATTGCCTAACCCTTGCAAATAGTGGAAGCGTCGGTTCGTGCTTCTATCAACAATATGAATTTGTTGCTAGCGATCACGTGACAGCACTTCAAAAATAAGGATTTTTCAAAAGGAGTCTACTTTTCCTATCTTCAGTAATTAAAGAGCTAGAGGAAAAATATTCTTTTAATAGAGAAATTAACGATGCTAGAATTAGTAGAGAAACAGTACCTTTGCTAGTAGACACTGGCAATCCCAACTATTGATACATGGAAGACTACGTTAGCGTTTAGAACTTGAACAGCTTAGAACGTCCTCGAATATATATATATATAGAACAATAAAGCTTTCATAAAGATTTTTCAAAAACCAAAGAGTGTCGAGTGGAAAGAATTTTTGGCTGGAAGATGTTTGTGAGATTCAGTCCGAATTCGTTTAACTCAAAGTGATATGACTGAGGAGACCGGCCTTTTTATTGGTGCAACAGAGTTTAATAATGGAATCCTGCTTTTTGTATCGAATACCAATAAGAGTCTTGATTCTAATGTACTGGGTGTCAACTATAATGGTAGCGTTGTAAAGAATTTTTATCATGAGCTACGAATGTGTCTGATGATGTAAAACGGCTTAAGGTGAAAGATTATGCTTATCAAAAATAAGTACGTCTACCTTTTCTTGAAGCGAGGTTATTCTGCAACAAGAACGTAAATATGCTTATGGCTATAAATTCAATGCTAGTCGTATGAAACGTCAAAAGATTATGTTACCAGTTGGCCAAACTGGCGAGCCTAATTACTCTATGATAGGCCATATGAAATGGCTAGGTTTAAAGAGATGTGCAAGCTTTCTTTCAGCTATTCAGTAAACAGGAACCTCAATATGAGGCTCCTTTTGCTTTCAATTGTCCGAATCAATATTCTTATTTCAAAAAGGGTAGTGAAAAAGGTGAGTGATTGGACTGATTTTTATTGCAATCTACTGAAATTTGAAATTTCAAGAATCGCTTAAAATCAATATTTTCACCGTCTACTGACGTGTAGTAGAATCCTTATTTCACTTCTGTAAGGAGTAGACAGAGTTCTATAACCCCTCAAAACCTTTTATTTTAAAGGCTTTGTAATTTATTGAAGAAAAATGTAGAGACAAATGTAGAGACGATTAAGTAGATGGTTCAGCTATCTATCTAAATAAATATCTACTGCCTCTAATTTTCTTCTTCAGTGCTAACTCGATATGTATCCATAGTTGTGTTGATAGATTTTGTGTCCCATATACGAACTTGTAGTTCTTTCCAGTTTGCCCCAACATTTAACATCATTGAAGCAGTGAGGTGTGCTGAAAATATGAAACCGTCAATCAGGTAAGCCAGAGAAGTTAGTCGTAAAGTAGCACGTTCGTTTCTATCGCACATATAATTTCCATAAATCGTTGGAAAGATTAACTTGGATTGAGGTAGACCTTGTTTTTGAAATAGTTATTCATTTCTGTGTAGAAATCCTAAGGTCAGTGAGAGTAGAGTTTGGAACGAGGAACTGACATTAGAATCGGTTTTTGCGGTTGGTTTACAAATCATACATCCTTTTAGTACCAAGTTTCTTATTGGCACTTTTCCACATCAATGTTTTATTTGAATGTTTTCATTGTTTTGTAAATCCAAGTCATTTATTTTCTAATGCTAGAAGTTCATTGATTCGCAATGCAGAAGCGAGTGAAATGTGCAGATGGTAATAAATCGTCGATTAGCTCTATATTAGGCAGAGTTTTTTAAGAATGCTAACCATGTTTTTAATTCTTCATCATGTCAAGACCATAGTTCACTAGAAGCTAATTTAGGCTTTGGAGGATTTTGATAGTTTTCACTGGGTTTTTGAGTTAATCCAAAATGTGTGATGCCAAAATCGAAAATATCACTAAGTTTGTGAGTGACTGCTCCAAAAGTCTTTTTGCACTACCTTTTTCAGCACGTTTTTCCTGATTCAATCGATGTTCTAGCTTTTTGGGCGAGATTGTTGTAACCCATCTTTGAATGTCGGCAGATGTGATCAGGAATGTAATCCCCGAATGCAGGGATGATGTAATTATATACGTATCCCTTCACTCTATTGATTGTATTATGAGAAGTAACCCAAACTTGATAATTATTGAACCATTCTTCTGCAAGTTCAGAAAAAGTGGATAATCGTTTATCTTCTTTCCTCGTTCCACCTAGCTTTTTTCAAAATTAACTCTAGCCGTTAGATACGGTCATAAGTTGCCGTAGTGTTTTAGCTGTTATAGACATTTGTTACTTGTTTGCCTGTTTTTCATCGATACCCTCGTAAAGGCCCTCGTAAAAATATAACTAACTCTCCGTTTGAATTTGTTTTTGATAACCTTTTTGTTATTGTAGTTATAGTTTCAGATGTCATAATGCCCTTTCATTATACGGATATAAAAATAAAAAGGCTAAAATAGAACATTTTCTATACATAACAGACAGTTCTATTTTAGCATAATTCATGTTATTTCTCTAAGAATTGGAGAACATTTTCAAGTTTATAGTAAACAGTTCTGGTTCCTTCTATAGGTGGTCTCCAGTCGTTTTAGTCCTTTTTCTTCCCAAGATTTTAATGTATTCAGGAGAAATTTGAAGGAGATTCAACAGGTCTTTTTGGGTACATAGACCACAATAATTGAAGATGTGGGTTTCTGTTGTAGGATTTGTAAGAGATTTAGTAGTGGGTTTTTAATTTCAAATAGTTCTGAGGTTCATTATTGTTATTCCTTTCTTTGAATAGTTGTTTCAAACTGTGTGAAGAAGCTATGAGCGCGATGTGTTTGGCTGAGATTCAGGGGTTCGTGAAAAAGTTGCTGTCATCTTTTTCGTATTCCCGACTCTCATAGTTATAGTGTGTATAAAGATGTTATCCTTTTCAACTAGTATGGCTGTTTGGATTCGTCGTTCTAGCTGGTCGAACACGGTCAATTCGTTTACTGGTTTGAAAATTATCATACAACTCTTTGGTGAGTCGGGCTGATTATGAATATTAGTTCAGCAGTTAATGCCTTATCTATATATCTAGAAGGTAAGAAAACATCGAAATTATAAGGGTCTAGAATTTTCAAAAGGCTCATCATATCGAAAAGCTATCTGGTCGCAGTTCGTCAATAATGATAGTTTCCCTGGTTTTGATAACTCTGAAAGGGTCGCGACTTGAGCCTGTTACAAAATAAGAAGTATTTTTATTTTTCTGATAAGTCTTAGCTGCAGTCTTGTCTTACCAAGTCCAGACTCACCATAGATATAGACTACTTGCTTTGTCTTTTGTCTCATACTTCATACGATTCAGAATTCTCTCCTAATCTTTCTTGCCTTTTTCAGCAACAGCTTTAAGTCGCGTACTTGCTGCATATTGACTTCCGTTAGCTCAGATTCAATCTCTTCTAGAGTTAATAAACTGATCATAAAAGCATATCTAGATATTCTCGTATTAGTTCCCTTCTTTTTACTTTGGTTTGCTCTACTTGTTTTCGAATATTTTCTAATTTTTAGCAAAATCAAAGTTACTATTACTTCCGAAATAGGGTACTGATATTTATTTTTGAGCATCTTTCAGTTTTGGTGAACAAGATAACTAAAACCATTATTAGGATGCTTGAAGAATTCTAATCGTTCGATTTGAGCATCTTCACGTTTACCATTCGTCTCATTAATTTCCCCAAGCTATGCTATGTGGGCTGTATGGCATGTTTGAAACATCACTGAGATGAATATGGGGTTCTAGTTTCTCCATCTTCATCACATCTTTATCATGTAAAAATTCCTGCCCAGAGTAATGGCTCTAATAACTCAACGATTCTATCACTCTCCAATCAGATAAAATAGCTAGTCGCATTTAGTTGTGTATACATGATTGCACGCTGTTTAGGGATTTTATTTGTTTTTCTCTGAAGACATTTCAAGAATTTCCTTTCGTTTTGTTTTTGGCACATTGGCACAGTTTGAATGCAGACAATGCCAAGACCAGTCTCGCAGTATTGTGTAAGGATATTTAGAGTAGAGAGTAGTATCATTGGCACAGTTTTGTAATATAATGGTGGAAGGACTTTTTGTCTTTGACAAAAGTCCTCCACCGATTTTTCAGTCTAGTTTGTTCATATTTTTATTTCAATCTACTATGATTGTAAGAGCCTGTTGTTTGATACCAACGACCATCACTAGGCGCTATATTGGTAAAAGAACAAGTCGGGTTCCATAGTGTGTAATTTTGTTTTAATAGCGAGGAATATTTCTTGTACTTTCAAGAAACTTTCATGATTGTTTGGAACTTTCCACCGTAATATAGCCCCATCTTTTTGTATAAATCATCGATAAGGTTAACAAAGAACGATTGGCCTTGTTGACGATTGATTTTTGTGAGTAGAAATCTGTATTTTGAGTATCGAGAATAGAATCGGACTCAAAATGGGCAAATTTTTCTCCAGTTCGTGGTTGCTCGTAATCCTTGAGCATGTATTTTATATCACTTTTAAACCAGTGATAAAGGAAAAGAGAGAAAGTAGGATTGAAAAATTATCAAAGGATAGAAAAGAAAAATACATTTGATAATTAATTTCAATGTTCAGACTCTGTTGAATCAAGATAAGTATAAATATAGGAAAACAGCTTACTATGGTTCCTATACATAAGATTTTGAATAGATTATACTTGTTTATCATAAGCACCTCTTGTTATAGTATGGGGTGAGTGGCATGATGTTGCTGTCATGCTTTCCATCACTAAATTTGATGATCTCGTCCCTATTCGCTAGGAACAACAATATTTTCAATATGAGCAGTTTGGCAATAAAAAACTGAGTGTGTTAGTATCTATCTCTCCCAAAAATAATAGAACAGTTAATTTGTTCTCTAACTGCTAGATTTCCTCCAAAATGCGGCAGCATCAAAACGTTGGGAAACTAGGATAAGTGAAACTTTAGTAGCTCTACCCTCAGAGAGCCACAGTTCCCTAATAGTTGTGCAAACGTATCTCGTGCTTGTTTGAAGAACCCTGAACAAGAGCAAGTAGCTCATCTATGATAATGTATTTGCGTTTTAATGTAGCTTTTGGGTTTTCTAAAAGTATTTCTTGACGTTCGTAAATCTTATTGATAGCATCCCCCAGAATTTCATTTACTTCTGTGATAAAACTATTTAAGTTAGCCCCTCTTTTCGGAGACAGGACAGACAGATTTAATTCACGACCTAGAGAATAAATATCATGGCACGTTTAGGGTCTACAGCTACAATATCGTCAGTTATTTTACGAATACACCTAATAAGGTATTCTAGGAAATAACTTTTTCCTGAACCAGATGAACCACTGATAGCTAAATGAACAACATCATTTAGATTGATACTAACATTTGGTTTGACATCAGCGGAATCTAATCTACTAACTTCTGATTTATAAAATGTTGGATATTAGGATAGTTAGTCAGAGTCTGGAAATACCATTTACCCAAGGGAAGAAAAACCTCCAGCAAGATTCAGGGTCACCTGTCTTGTAAGGGATGAAAATTGCATTACTTTGTAACATAAGCGTTTTTATACGGTAAAGGATGCCAGAACAGATATCTGCTATCTTAAAAATACAGGCTTTTGATCTAAAACATAGGAAACAGGAAGATTGGGAATGAAAGACATTCCTTATCTTCTGCCTCTAAAGAAATGGAGAAAAGTTTGTAAAAGCCTCGCTTTCTCCGTTGATATCTAGTGTATTGTTGAGATTACTTGTAATGAATTTAGCTAATTCATTTTCAGACATAGGCATTTTAATAGGGATAGTCATAACCTAATACCCCCTAAGCTTTGTGAATGCCTGTGGCACGGAAATACGCATTTGATTTAATCTGAATTGCTTCTAATTTATCAAATGCTATTTTCTCACCAATGTTAAAATTCAGATAAATCTGGTTTGTCATCCGGAAGGAACTTCACTTTAAAAGGATTATGAGTATCCGTAGCAATCCAAATCTGATAACCAATAACTTTATCTGTCCGTTTATCGTCTTTATATTCATACTGTGTTTCTATTTGCAGTCCTACAATATAGTTGATTCATTTCCAAAGAAGTTTCTCTAGCATTTTCTGAGCTATAATAGCTTGATGATTTGACTGTGAATGCCATATTTTGACCTTTCTTATTAAGGAGGAGAATACTTTTATTCTACAGGAGTAATAGTTGTATTTAACTAACTATATGTTGATTTATCCATAGTGCCCATCTCTTATATATATATATGAAATGCCACGCGTGGCTAAAGGGAGTTAAGGTCAAGTGATTTTATGTCATCAAAATTAACAAAAATGTAACATAAAACACTTGACAGAGTGTTAATTTTAGATTATACTCCTTTAGGGAAATAAAAGATAAGAGATGGGCAGAGATAAGAAAATATCAAAGCAGTGAGGGCATGCTCGTTTCAGAGTAAGTTGGTTTCGGTACCCGAAACTAACTAGAATGAGCAGTGCATAATTTATGCATTATTAAAAATGTAAACAGTTGAGCTTTTCTTGGCTGTTTTGTTTTCTAAAAAGAAAAATGAGTTTTCTTCAACTTATAATTTATAGTAAAGTTCAGGAAAAATAATTATAAATCCTCGGAAAATGGCTTTAGCAAAAAGCATTTTCGGATTATAATATAGGAATATTTTCAATGAGTCTATAAATCGAATGAGGACGCTTGCTTCTTGGTTTTGTTAACGACTTTTTATAAAGGAGACAATATGAATAAAAGATATTTTATTAAGCGCTATTTAACAACTATTCTTGTTGGGACTGGTGTTGCAAATACAACTGTCCAAGCAGAAGAGGTTGATTCTGGTCAACTCAAGCCTACGGTGAAGACGACTCGTTCATGTTAGAACAAGACGTGAACACGGTAAGCTAATGTGAACAGCGCCCAAGCTGAGTCAACGCAAAACAGGGCACAGTCGATCAAGCAAAAGCTGATAAAGTAAAGCTGATGTCAAAATTGACTCAGTCAATAAAGACATCGACACTGCGTAATAACGCAAACAAAATTATCGACTGCACAAAACGATATTATCACTAGCAAAACAGCGAGACAAGACAAACGCAACAAATGATTTGAATGCCGCTAAAAAGATGGTGAACGTGATGCGCATACAGCACTAGACAATGCTAATACTGCAAAAACAGAAGTCGATAACGCCCGTGACGCTAAGAAAGCTGATGTTGATACGAAACATAGCAGATCTTGATGCAATCACAGATGCTAACGTGCTAAAAATATCACAAAGCACAACTGATAAAATTTCAAACGTTGATAATGAGTTTGAACGCTAAAGGTGCACAAACCAGCTCACTGACACTAAAATCGCCCATAGCGAAACAAGGGAAATCGATAGCTACAAAAGTTAAAGTTATTTCAACAGATTTAAACACTGACGAACGCAACCATACAGCGCATGATAGCTTAGATGATTATGAGTATAACCATGGATTCTTCCTGTAACAACCAAAATGGAACCGGTTAACTTCCAAGGTGTCGACATCAAAGAAATTGACGCAACTAAAGATATGGTTGATTTCGCAGAAGCTTTAGCAGCTCATGAAAGCGCCATATGATTGGACAACTCTCGTAAATACAAAAGAACGCCAACATACCGTTACAGGGTAGATAACAAAAGGTATTTCAGACGCCTTTGTCAAATTGCTTAATCAACTACGTGTTAATAACAATTTGAAGGGTGATATGGTGGTTGACGATGAGTACCTGCATACGCGCAAAAACGTGCTGATGAAATGCAGAAAACTGGCGTATTGTCACACGTACAAGTTTAACAGACAAACCGAGGCTATATCAAAGGTGCAACAGACCAGAACGTCGAAAACATTTTCGGCGAGCATCAGAACAAATTATCGGTCGCGACGGTGAATATTTAACATTTGACCATATTGTAACGAATGAAACCCTTAGCCTATGAAATGTTGTTAGGGTTGGTATTCCGACTATAATAACGTGCGAGGTTTAGATTATGGACACTGAGAAAACCTATTGACCACCAACAGGTGGCAAACAAAGTGTTGCTACGTTTCAACCATTGACGGAAAAGACAAAACAACTTATTTCCGGTTCATTCAATGCTAGTGCGCACAAAGGTTCAACCTATGAATGGAATGAAGATGACCAAATGTTCTATTCCTAAACCAAAGCCAAGATGAGAAGGATTATTTGGACCATAGTAACAACTTCAAACAAGATGACCCAATGAACCCAACATTATACGGCAAAAAGATGAAGTTTATCGCAGACACTCATTATGTGTTTGTTAAACGTCAAATCATCGATGACAGACCAAAATGCAAGCAGAGTTGGACGCTTTGAAAGCTCAAAAGCGACACAAGAACGCGAACGTGACGTATTAGTTGCGAAGAAAGCTGATTTGACTCAAGAGTTGGATGCTTTAAACGCGCAATTGAATGATATTGCTACAGCACGTACGAATGCGACAACAGCTCTAAATCAAGCAAAATCTGATTTAGCTACACTTACAGCGACAGCTCAAGATGAAGGCAAATGCTGTTATCAAAAACAAAAGAGTTGGATAAGGCAACAGAACGTGTAAATGATGGAATCGTCGTATCAACACAATTCAGAGTGAAATTGATGCGGCAACAAGCAAACGTGATAATGCTATGCGTGTCCACGCGCAATTACCACAATTGAGTGCAAGTTTTAACACAGGCAGAAGCAGAGTAGAGCAAACGTGGAACAACGCATCACGGTTGCAGAGCAAGACTTAGTGATGCCAGCTCGTTTGACACAAGCACAAGCTGACCACAACACAAATCAGATATCTTTTCAATCGATAAGATGCTGAATGTATATACGATGGTAACCGTGTCATTTCAGCAACACCCAAAAGTAGCTCCAACAGTGGATGATGCCAGAATTGGATATTACAGCTGACATCCCTGGTGATTTTGAATACAAAAACAAAAATCCTAGACGGTATTGGTGCGACACCAAAAGTAGCTCCAACAGTAGATGAATTGCCAGAATTGGATATCACAGCTGACATCCCAAGTGATTTGAATACAAAAACAAAATCCTGATGGATTGGTGCAACACCAAAAGTTGCTCCAACAGTGGATGAATTACCAGAGTTGGATCCAGTGCTATCATTGTACAAGCCAGCGGATAAGCCAGCGGATAAGCCAGCGAATAAGCCAGCGGATAAGCCAGCAGATAAACCAGCGGATAAGCTGGCGAATAAGCCAGCGGATAAGCCAGCAGATAAACCAGCGGATAGCTAGCGAATAAGCCAGCGGATAAGCCGGCAGATAAACCAGCGGATAAGCCAGCGAATAAGTCAGCGGATAAACCAGCGGATAAACCAGCGGATAAGCCGGCAGATGAAACCAGCAGAACAACTTGCGTTTACAGATGGGAGAAAACCTAGGGTAGCAAATTCAATTGTTACAGTTGGCTACGGATTATTAGCAATGATGGCTTGGCGGGGTTCTTTACTAAGCGGAAAGAGACTAAGCAAATATATAGAACTATCTAGTGTCATGCTGGATAGTTTATTTTAAAAGAGAAGTAATGGCAGTAGAAGATAGATTAAAAATCTATTAGATGTGTTAGACGGTTATGGTTACCAGTATAAGTTATTTGACGGTAAAGTTGTTGAGGAATCATTCATCGGATATAATACGAGTAGCAGAGATATTGGAAGAATTTTCTAAATATAATTTGATTCCAATGTACCGAACTACTTCGTTTAAAACGTACCGAAATTAGTTTATTATTCCTTTATGACAAAACTAGAAGAGATTTATAAAGAAGAAGCAAATAGAATAGGGATAGAATTTAAAGATTTCTATTTAAAGGAAAGATACAAATTAAAAGGAATATCTTGAGTATATGCATGCTAGTTTTTCTGATTATGGAACATTTATAATAGATTACTATGATACAGAAAGCTTAGTTATTAAAGGTTGGCCAGAGAATTCTGCGGTGAGTTTATGGCTAATGATAGAATAAAACATATATAAATAAAGACACTTTTACCATAGATTTTAATCGTGTGAGAAAAATGTGGATAATCGCTAATCTGATGTATGGTTATTTAGAGATGATTGATGAAGAGCCTGGAATTTTTAGAAGAACTAATTAGAAATCATAGCTCTAGTTTTTAAGTGAGTTTATTGAGCACTACACGAGGTATTAAATGAGAAATATAAATTATTCAACATTTTTAAGTGCTAAAGATGCTCTAACTTTTGAAGAATGTCAAAACATTCATCAGACAATTCTAAACAATATTGGTAACGATGAGGAAATTTTAGAAGTATGGTCTGAGTTTTTGCAAGCTAGTATAAGCTATGCTCATATTCGTAGCCAGTGGTTGCTTTGGGAACGTGAAGAGCGTCAACAAAAAGATGAAGGTAGAACAGCAAAGCATGAGCGAGTAATATATTGTCTAAAGCTTCTTAGTCGTTATCTAGGGCAAGAAGGTGTGGACGTTTCATGGTTTGATGCTATAGAGGATAACAGAAAGCAAATAGGAGATTTTGCTTGTTATATAGCTTTATATCTACTCTATAAATGCTAGATAGAAAATGCAGGCTGATTAATGCCTGCATTTTGGACTTCAATTATTCATTCAAAAGATTTTTACTATTTTCATGAATAATTGAAGTGAAAAGAATAAAAAGAAGAGCTACTCATCTGTGAAGTAGCTCTTCTTTATATCTGTACTCTATTTATCTGAAAATGTAGAGAAAAATGTAGTCATTCGGTTGATTTTTATTGCAATACATTGAAATTTGAAAAATTCAAGAATCGCGTTAAATCAAGGTTTTTTTCGTTTCTACTGAAACGTAATGACTCACTATTTAACTTCTGTAAACACAACGTGTTTGCGAAGTTTTAGTGAGTATTTCTTCAATTGAAGACGGTCTGGAGTGTTACGTTTGTTTTTTTAGAAGTAAGGTACAAGCGTTCACCAGATTCTTTGTGTTCAAGTGTAATATTTACGCGCATGGTATCTCCCTTCTATTATTCAGCTGATGCAGCTTTAGCGATTTTACGTCCTTTGTAGTATCCTTTAAGTGATACACGGTGAGAACGTGAGTAATCTCCAGTAGTTTCGTCAAAGTTTACAGATGGAGCTGTTACTTTGTAGTGTGTACGACGTTTGTTTTTTTCTTCGCTTTTTGAAGTGCGACGTGCAGGTACTGCCATTTTGATTTCTCCTTTAGGTATTTATATTCGATTCAATCTACTGATTTTCATCAACCATACTAGGATAACACATTTTTTTTGTAAAGTAAAGTTACTTGACAAAAAAAGATGAAAAAATTAGAAGGTCATCAACCAAATTAATCGAAATTTTCTGAAAAATTCAAGAATTTTCTTCTGTTCATTGCTTTTAAAATGTGCTATAATAGTAAAAACTGAAATGGGAGGGAACAAATGACTGAATTAGATAAACGTCACCGCAGTAGCATTTATGACAGTATGGTAAAATCACCAAACCGTGCCATGCTTCGTGCGACTGGTATGACAGATAAGGACTTTGAAACACCGATTGTTGGGGTTATTTCGACTTGGGCGGAAAATACACCATGTAACATCCACTTGCATGATTTTGGGAAATTAGCTAAAGAAGGTGTCAAATCGGCAGGTGCTTGGCCTGTGCAGTTTGGGACTATCACCGTAGCGGACGGGATTGCCATGGGAACGCCTGGTATGCGTTTCTCTTTGACATCTCGTGATATTATTGCGGACTCAATCGAGGCGGCTATGGGTGGTCACAACGTGGATGCCTTTGTTGCTATCGGTGGCTGTGACAAGAACATGCCTGGTTCTATGATTGCCATTGCTAATATGGATATTCCAGCTATTTTCGCCTATGGTGGAACCATTGCACCGGGAAATCTTGATGGCAAAGACATTGACTTGGTTTCTGTTTTTGAGGGTATCGGAAAATGGAACCACGGTGATATGACAGCTGAGGACGTGAAACGTCTTGAATGTAATGCCTGCCCTGGACCTGGTGGCTGTGGTGGTATGTACACTGCTAATACCATGGCGACTGCTATCGAAGTTCTGGGTATGAGTTTGCCAGGGTCTTCCTCTCACCCAGCTGAATCAGCTGATAAGAAAGAAGATATCGAAGCAGCAGGACGTGCTGTTGTTAAGATGTTGGAGCTCGGTCTCAAACCATCAGATATCTTGACTCGTGAAGCCTTTGAAGATGCTATCACTGTAACTATGGCTCTCGGTGGTTCTACAAACGCCACTCTTCACTTGCTTGCCATTGCCCATGCTGCCAATGTTGACTTGTCACTTGAGGACTTCAATACGATTCAAGAACGTGTGCCTCACTTGGCTGACTTGAAACCATCTGGTCAGTATGTCTTCCAAGACCTCTACGAAGTCGGTGGTGTGCCTGCGGTTATGAGATATCTCTTGGCAAATGGTTTCCTTCATGGAGACCGCATCACATGTACTGGTAAGACTGTCGCTGAAAACTTGGCTGACTTTGCAGACCTCACACCAGGTCAAAAAGTCATTATGCCACTTGAAAATCCAAAACGTGCGGACGGTCCGCTTATCATCTTGAACGGGAACCTTGCCCCTGACGGTGCGGTTGCCAAGGTATCAGGTGTTAAAGTGCGTCGTCACGTTGGACCAGCTAAGGTCTTTGACTCAGAAGAAGATGCGATTCAGGCCGTTCTGACAGATGAAATCGTTGATGGCGATGTAGTCGTTGTTCGTTTCGTTGGACCTAAAGGTGGTCCTGGTATGCCTGAGATGCTGTCACTTTCATCAATGATTGTTGGTAAAGGTCAAGGAGACAAGGTTGCCCTCTTGACAGACGGACGTTTCTCTGGTGGTACTTATGGTCTGGTTGTTGGACATATCGCTCCTGAAGCTCAGGATGGTGGACCAATTGCCTACCTTCGTACAGGCGATATCGTTACGGTTGACCAAGATACCAAAGAAATTTCCATGGCCGTATCGGAAGAAGAACTTGAAAAACGCAAGGCAGAAACAACCTTGCCACCACTTTACAGCCGTGGTGTCCTCGGTAAATATGCCCATATCGTATCATCTGCTTCACGCGGAGCCGTGACAGACTTCTGGAATATGGACAAGTCAGGTAAAAAATAAACTTAAAAAGCAAGCCAATCTCGGCTTGCTTCTTTTCATCTCCAAAAGTGATTTGCCTGCTTATACTCAATAAAAATCAAAGAGCAAACTAGAAAGCTAGGCGCAGGTTGCTCAAAACACTGTTTTGAGGTTGCAGATAGAACGACGAAGTCAGTAACATCTATACGATAAGCTAGCTGACGTGGTTTGAAGAGTATTAACGAGGTGGCAGTCCAAGGGCAATACGACCGTAGCGACTGATTCGTGTGATCTTCCAGGCAGGCGACCAGGTAACTTCAACCTTGACATCTTCGATACCCTCGATTTGTTTCAGACCTGCCACGATTTCGATAGGCAGGCTTTCGGCGCAATCACAGGCGGTGTCGGTGAAGGTCATGACAATCTTGCAGAGACCCGTTTCATCCAGATTGATTTCATAAATCAGCCCTAGATTGTAAAACATCCAATTCCACATCTGTATCAAAAAAACCTTCTCTAGTTTTTCGATAATTTGGTCTTGTAAGGCCAAAGCACGGTCATTGATTTTGATATCGTCTCTCATTACAGTCCCTCCACGTGATAAATATCCTCTATTTTCTCATAATTCTGACAATTTGGCAAGTTTTTGATGAATTTTCTGAAAAAAATATGATAATATAAAGAAAAATACTGAATCAAGGGGAAGCCTATGGAGCAGATTGGAAAAAGTCTTTAGACAATTACGAGAGTCAAGAAATATCTCGCTGAGACAAGCAACTGGGGGACAATTTTCGCCGTCTATGTTGTCCCGCTTTGAAACAGGTCAGAGTGAGCTTTCGGTGGAAAAAGTTTCTATTTGCCCTGGAAAATATATCTGCTAGTGTGGAGGAAATTCTCTTTCTGGCGAGAGGGTTTTCAGCATGATACAGATTCTGAGTTGAGAAAAAGAAATCATAGATGTCTTGGATCCAAAGAATATAGCACCTCTCGAGGACCTGTATCGCAGGGAGTATCAAAAAGCATGCCCATTCTCAAAACAAAGCAGAAACATATTCTAAATGCCATTATTATCAAGTCTTATATGAAGAGTATGGATGAGACGGGTAGAGTTAACGGCAGAGGAAGGGAAAGTCCTTCATGATTACTTTGTTTTCTACTGAGATTTGGGGAATCTATGAACTCAATTTATTTTTCAGTCAGTTCTCCATTTCTTATCTGTTTCTCTTTTTCACTAGATATGTACGAGAAATGGTACGTAAAATCTGATTTTCTAATGGAAATGTCTGGCAATCGAAAACCTTTTTTTCACACTATACTATTGAATGGTTTTTTTAGCCAGCATTGAGTGTGAAGAATTTACCAATGCCTCATTATTTTTAAACGTGTCATCGAAGAGCATTTCTACAATGAAAATGAAACCTATTTCCGAATTGTCTATTTGTGGGCGGAAGGTCTCCTTGATAGCAAGCAAGGTAGAGTCAAGGAAGGCCAGAAAAAGATGGAGGATGCTGTCCATATTTTTGAGATGCTTGGCTGTAATAAATCTGCCGAATACTATAGAAAAACGACCGATTGTTGAATATCTGCAAACTAAGAAAATAATTTAAAATTTTAAGCGATAGAACTGTTGGGCTCTCTCGTGTCACTGGAGAAATTCTATCGTTTCTTTTTGCTCATTTTATTTGTTGCATATATTCAAAAGTTTTTCCTCTAAAATTTCTAAGTGCTATACTATAGTCATACTTTACATAAAACTTCGAACAAGAAGGGAGATTACCTATGAAACTATTGTTTAGAAATCAGGCTTATCGACTCTTGACTTTGTCACGCTTCTTCAATGCTTTTTGGTGCTTCGATTTTTCAATCTGGTATTTATCGTCTATGCATCGACCCTGCCACAAGCCTCTTTTGCTGTTGCTATGGCGAATATTGTCATGATTCTTCCGACTCTCTTTACAGTTTTTGTAGGGATTCGGGCAGATTACACGAGGGACAAGGTCAAATGGATGGTCTATAGCGGTTTGTTTCAGGCGGTTTTATTTTTTCTAGCAGCCTTTAGTTGTTCAGCAAGCTAGTCTATTTGCCTTTTCTAGCCTGTGTTTAATCAATGTCATTAGTGATGTCATCAGTGATTTTGCAGGTGGCTTGCGCATGCCTCTTATTAAGGAAAAAGTAGCTGAAGAGGATTTGATGGAGGCTTACTCTTTTTCCCAGTTCATCACCTATATTTCAGCTATTGGTGGTCAAGCTTTTGGAGTCTGGCTCTTAGGTCTATCGGTCAACAATTTTTCCCTCGTTGCGGGAATCAATGCCTGCTTTTTTTCCTAGTATCAGCCGTCATCCTCTTTTTAGGAAAAAGCAAATTGAGCCTGTCAATGTCATCTGCTGATGGTGAAACTCTAAAAAATGAGAAGCTTTCTATCAAAGAGCAGTTCCTAACGATTTATCGAAATTTACGTCTCGTTTTTTTCTTAAAAGGTGGACAGAAAAAAACTTTTGGCTTTTATGCTCTTTGCTGTCTTGCTTATCAATGCCTTGGGTGGCGCTTTAGGAAGCATCTATAACATCTTCTTTTTGAGCCATTCTCTTTTGGACTTTTCTTACACAGAGGCATTATTTATCAGTCAATTCTGTGCTTTGTTAGCAATCATCATCAGTAGCCTTACGGGCAATGATTATTTTGGGAAGCAGTCCTTGCCTAGATTGATGATGTGGGTGACCGTAGGACTCAGTCTAATTGGTCTGGTTAATTTATTCAATCAAGTCGTACTTGGTTTACTATTTCTATGTTCAACTTTGTATGTGTCTGGTAAAGTTCAACCAAAGATTAGTGCCATGCTCATGAAAAATCTAGCTCCAGAGGTTCTAGCTCGTACCAGTAATTTTTTAGGTTTATTGTTTACCTTATCCATACCTGTGGGAACAGCCTGTTTTTCACTTGTAGCCGTATGGAATATACAGTTGACTTGGATGCTATTTGTTGTCTTCTCCTTGCTAGCTATTCTTTTGACAGTTATTAATCTTAAAAATGATATCTAAATCCTAATTTTTTTCTCACTGTTTTAATCCCTTTATTTATGGTAAAATAAGACTATTAAGTTTAAAGAGGATTCCCTATGAAATTACAAAAACCAAAAGGAACGCAGGATATCTTTCCTGCTGAGTCTGCCAAGTGGCAGTACGTTGAGGGCTTTGCCCGTGAGATTTTCAAGCGCTACAACTATGCAGAAGTGCGCACGCCTATTTTTGAGCATTACGAGGTTATCAGTCGCTCTGTCGGAGATACAACGGATATCGTAACCAAGGAAATGTATGATTTCTATGACAAGGGTGACCGCCATATCACCCTCCGTCCAGAAGGAACTGCGCCCGTTGTCCGTTCCTATGTGGAAAATAAACTCTTCGCCCCAGAAGTGCAAAAGCCAAGTAAGTTTTACTACATGGGACCTATGTTCCGTTATGAGCGTCCACAGGCAGGGCGTTTGCGCCAGTTCCACCAGATTGGTGTTGAGTGTTTTGGCTCTAGCAATCCAGCTACCGATGTGGAAACAATCGCGATGGCAGCCCATTTCTTGAAAGAAATCGGCATCCAAGGTGTCAAATTGCACCTCAACACTCTTGGAAATCCTGAGAGCCGTGCGGCCTACCGTCAAGCCTTGATTGACTATTTGACACCGCTCAAGGAGACCTTGTCTAAGGATAGCCAACGTCGTTTGGAGGAAAATCCTCTTCGTGTCTTGGACTCTAAGGAGAAAGAAGACAAGGTAGCAGTCGAGAATGCGCCTTCTATCTTGGACTTCCTTGATGAAGAAAGCCAAGTCCACTTTGATGCTGTGCGTCAGATGTTGGAAAATCTTGGAGTAGACTATATCATCGATACTAATATGGTGCGTGGTCTGGACTACTACAACCACACCATTTTCGAGTTTATCACTGAGATTGAGGGCAATGACTTGACAGTCTGTGCGGGTGGTCGCTACGATGGTTTGGTTGCTTACTTTGGAGGCCCTGAAACTGCTGGATTTGGTTTTGGACTTGGTGTAGAGCGCCTGCTTCTCATTCTTGAAAAGCAAGGTGTGGCTCTCCCTATCGAAAACGCCCTAGATGTCTATATCGCAGTCTTGGGTCAAGGAGCAAATGTCAAGGCCTTGGAGTTGGTACAAGCCCTTCGCCAACAAGGTTTCAAAGCAGAGCGTGATTACCTCAACCGTAAACTCAAAGCTCAGTTCAAGTCAGCCGATGTCTTTGCGGCTAAGACCCTCATCACCCTAGGAGAGAGTGAAGTCGAAAGCGGACAAGTGACGGTCAAGAACAATCAAACCCGAGAAGAAGTGCAAGTGTCACTTGAGACAATCAGCCAAAACTTCTCAGAAATCTTTGAAAAACTAGGGTTTTAATAACAGAAAAACTGGTCAGAAAACTACTCTGACCTTTTTCTTTTGCAAAATGACAAAAATCATAAACTTTTTGACAAATATAATTGTCAAAAAGAAAAAGATGTGTTACAATGTAAGCAAGTTAAGAGAAAAGGAGAAAGGAATGATTATGTGGGCGTTAGGATTTGTACCTCTTGTGATTATGTTTTATCTCTCTCATACCCAAAAGGTCAAGAAATTAGAGAATAAAATCAAAAGAATTGAGCAAAAACAGAAAGGAAATAAAGAAATGTCAAGAATTTTAAAAGAATTGATTGGGAAAACACCGACAATCGTTGGACAAGTGTTTGGAACAGATAACTGGGAAGTTGTAGATGTAGACGAGGAATGGGTCAAGCTACGTCGTGTTAATAAAAAAGGAAAAGAAAAATTCAAACTACAACGTATTGAGGATATCCAAACCGTTGAATTTGATGGAGAGTAGGTGTGTAACATGCAACTAAAAAATCGTCTAAAAGAGCTTCGGGCTCGCGATAGTCTCAATCAAACCGACCTAGCCAAGCTGGCAGGGGTTTCCAGACAGACCGTTAGCCTACTAGAACGGGATGAGTACACCCCATCCATTATCATTGCCCTGAAAATATCTCACATTTTCAACGAAACAGTCGAATCGGTATTTCGCTTGGAGGAGGACGAGTGATGAACAAGTATAAAGTGATTTATTATGTAGTTGCCATAGCTCTATTAGTCAGCGTATTTCTACTGATTGGGATAGACTTAGGTTGGTTTAGTCCCTATCAAAGTGACCAATTTATTTGGGCCTACTTTGCTCTTATCCCAGTCGTTGACTGGATTGAAAAGAAAGTAAACAATTTAGCAAGTGAAAAAGGAGAATGAATATGAAAAAGAAAAAGAAAGGTGGATTGTTATTTTTGATGTCTATTGTCTTGGGAGGTTTCTTGGGCATATTTGTAGGGATGTTTAAGGCAGATGCCGAATCCAACGGAATTATGTTAGATGTAAAACCCTTGATACCATGGCTATCAGCTATCAGTTTACTACTAGCCGTCATTATTCTTTTTTTGACTTTCAATTTCCTAAAGAAAAGCAGAAAATTTCATTCCTTGTATCAAGAGGAAATGGATGATGATTTGAATGAAACCTATTATGTGCAGATGTATCGGAATCTCGAGTTTGGAACCATTGCTTTTAATATTGCAAGCGTAGCAATTTCATTGTCTATTTTTCTCTCATTAAATGAAGTGGTTATACTGCGATACAGACCATCATAACATTTATCCCTTTCTTTTTTAGGGGCTTTTAGTGTTAGTCTTTAAATCGCTCAAAAATCTCTTTTTAAAACAATTGCGATTGTGCGTCAGTTTGATTTGGCTCTTTTCTCTACACCAAAGGATGTCTTGGACTATATAAATTCCTATGATGAAGGGGAGCGCCAGGCTAATTTGGAACAGAGTTTTCGAATTTTATTCCAATTAAATCAGTATGTCTTACCAGGCTTATATATTTTTCTTTTTATCGTTTCTTTCTTGACAGGAGAAATTCAGCTACTAGCCTTCTTGCTTGTCGGAGCGATCCATGTTTATATCAATGTGATGCAGTTACCTATGGTAAAACGCTATTTCAAATAAAGGAGTTTCTATGATTCGTGTTGAAAATGTAAGCAAAAGTTTTGGGAGCAAAAAAGCTCTTCATCAGATTTCTTTTGAGATTAAGGAAGGTGAAATCTTTGGTTTTCTTGGACCTTCTGGCTCAGGTAAAACAACCATGATCAATGTCTTGACAGGTCAGTTGGCTGCAGATCAAGGTAAAACAGTTTTGTTAGGCAAGAATTCTCAAGATTTAACCTCAAATGATTTGGAACAAATCGGTATAGTTAGTGATGGCAGTGGTTTTTATGAAAAGATGAGTCTTTACAAAAATCTTCTCATCTATGCTAAGTTATATGGTCTCAAGTCAGATAGAGTAAATCAGGTGCTCCAACAGGTTGGATTGGCAGATGCTAAAGATATTATCGCAGAAAAACTATCTACAGGAATGAAACAACGAATGTTCTTGGCTCGTGCCCTTCTGAATGCTCCTAAGATTCTCTTTCTAGATGAGCCAACCAGTGGTTTAGACCCTACAACATCTAAGATGATTCATACCCTACTTCAAGAATTAAAGCAGGCGGGGACAACGATCTTTCTGACCACGCATGATATGCATGAAGCAACTCTGCTTTGTGATCGCTTATCTCTTTTAAATAAGGGAAACTTAATAGAGTATGGAAGTCCGCAAAATATCATCCAGAAGTACCATGTGGATAAGAAAGTACGTGGGGTTTATAACGATGGACGAGAACAGATAGTTCCATTTGAAGAATTGCCACATTTAGACACGACAGATTTGATGGTGGTTCACTCTTGTGAGCCGACACTAGAAGAAATCTTTATCAGATTGACAGGAGAAAAGTTAGATGTTTAGAAAATTAAATGCCCTACTATGGTTAAGATTACAAGTTCTTATCAGCAATTCAACTTTGTTGGCGACTCTATTGATGCCTTTTGGAATAGCTGTTGTATATAATGAATTCTTAAATAAGAATGGAGAATTGAGTATGTTTCTCCTCTCTTCAAGTTTGACGATGGTCTTGAGTATGGGAAGTGGTTATATGGTATCGATTATGATGGCAGAAGATAAGGAAAAGCGCAATCTTAAATCACTCATCCTAAGTGGTGTGACAGCAACAGAATATACTTTCAGTATGCTCGTTCTCCCTATTTTGATAATGTTGGTTGCTATGATTGTACTTCCCATCTATCTTAAAGTAGATGTATCTGGTTATTTATTTGCCTATGCTATCTATTTGCTCCTAGCAACTATTTGTATTATTTTTCTCAACCTTCTAATCGGTGCGGTATCAGATACTCAGTCTAAAGCGCAAGTCTATAGTATCTTTCCTATGCTAATCGTATCTTTTTTACCCATAATTGCTCTTCAAAATGATACGGCTCAGAAAGTGTTAGATTACTCGTTCGTCGGTCCTATTGTAAATCTTTTAAATAAAAAAGGTGGGGAAATATCTTTTTCTAATATTGGTATGTTACTTGCCTGGGTACTTGTATTAGGAATAGCAAACCTCTTTGTATTGAAAAACAGCTATAAAGCAAGATAGGAGATTTATATGAAACTACTTAAAAACCTTGGCTGGTTTCTTCTAGCCATTCTATCCTTTGTGTTTATCTATGGTACCGTTCTGAGTACGGCTATAGAATCTCTGAAACTAGGTGCTTCACCCTATGCTGCTACCTTACTCTATGTGGCCTTGGCTGGAGTATATGTGTACGTCATTTATAAATGGTACCAGAAAGCTCCTGTCCATATTGAGAAGAGTGGTTTTAACCGATTTATTTGGCTCCCTGCCTTGGTTTGGTTCTTATCTCTTGTCGTTCAATTTTTCCTACCAAATGATCCTTCGGTAAATCAGCAAACAGCGACAGACCTGACCTTGGCTCAGCCACTTTTCTCATTCTTTGCTATTAATATTTTTGCTCCTTTGACGGAAGAACTAATCTTTAGAGGGATGTTAGCACGCTATCTCTTTCCTAAGCAGGACAATAGCAAACAAACTCTGCTTTTCCTTCTGGTATCGAGTGTTCTGTTTGCCTTGATTCATTCTCCAGGAACTTTGCAACAGTTTTTAGTTTATGCTAGTCTTGGTTTTAGCTTGGGCTTGGCTTATATTAGTAGAAAGGGGCTCGCTTACAGTATTTCACTACATGCTTTGAATAATTTAGTCAGCTTTTTGATGATTCTCATGCTATAATAGAGTCAGGAGGTCACATGAAACGAGTAATTTTATTAGCAGTGATTCAAGCAGTCGTTCTATTTTTCATCATTGGAGCGCTAGCTTATGCCTTTAAGGGAGATTTCTTCTATAGCCATTTAGCAGTGGTCTTTGCCCCTATTGCCGGTATCTGGCGTTTTGGGACAGCTTATACGACGGAAATCGTCTTGCCTCGAAAGGCAGCCGAAATTGCTGAAAAGCGTAAAGCAGGCAAAAATTCAAAATAAAAGAGTCCGATGAAGTTCATCGGATTTTTGTATTAGCGCTAATTTTTAGGGCTTTCACCTGATTTTTAAAGACTGGCAAACTTTTCTGATGATTTTCATGAAGAGCCTGCGCTTTTATGGTAAAATAGTAACAGAATAAAAGAGGAGAGAAACAATGAAACGTAGTATGTATGCTGGTCGTGTTCGTGAGGAACACATCGGACAAGAAATGACCTTGAAAGGATGGGTTGGCCGTCGTCGTGACCTTGGTGGTTTGATCTTTATCGACCTTCGTGACCGTGAAGGAATCATGCAGTTGGTTATCAACCCTGAAAAAGTATCTGCAGAGGTCATGGCAACAGCTGAAGCCTTCGTAGCGAATTTGTTATCGAGGTGACTGGACAGGTCGCTGCGCGTGAGCAAGCCAATGATAAGTTGCCAACTGGTGCAGTCGAGCTAAACGTGACAGCTCTGACAGTGCTCAATACAGCTAAAGACAACCCCATTTGAGATTAAGGATGGCATTGAGGCCAATGACGATACGCGTTTGCGTTACCGTTATCTTGACCTTCGCCGTCCAGAAATGTTGGAAAATCTTAAACTTCGTGCTAAGGTGACCCACTCTATCCGTAATTATTTGGATGAGTTGGAGTTTATCGACGTGGAGACACCATTCCTTTCTAAGTCAACGCCTGAAGGGGCGCGTGACTATTTGGTGCCATCTCGTGTTAATAAAGGGCATTTTTACGCTCTTCCTCAAAGTCCACAAATCACGAAACAGCTCTTGATGAATGCTGGTTTTGACCGTTATTACCAAATCGTTAAATGTTTCCGTGATGAGGACTTGCGTGGAGACCGCCAGCCTGAGTTCACTCAGGTCGACTTGGAAACTTCATTCCTTACGGAGCAAGAAATCCAAGATATCACAGAAGGCTTGATTGCGCGCGTGATGAAGGAAACAAAAGGAATTGAGGTAACTCTTCCATTCCCTCGTATGAAATACGATGATGCTATGGCTCTTTACGGTTCTGATAAACCTGACACCCGTTTTGATATGTTGCTTCAGGACTTGACAGAAGTGGTCAAAGGTGTAGACTTTAAAGTCTTTTCAGAAGCACCTGCTGTAAAAGCCATTGTGGTCAAAGGCGCTGCGGACAACTATTCACGTAAAGACATCGACAAGATGACGGAAGTAGCCAAGCAGTACGGTGCTAAAGGCCTTGCTTGGGTCAAGGTAGTTGACGGAGAATTAAACGGACCAGTTGCCAAATTCTTGACTGGCATCCAAGCAGAATTGACAACAGCGCTTGCTCTTGAAGACAAGGACTTGGTTCTCTTTGTGGCAGATACTCTTGAAGTGGCTAATGCAACGCTTGGTGCCCTTCGTGGACGTATTGCCAAAGAGCTTGGTTTGATTGATAATGATAAGTTCAACTTCCTTTGGGTGGTTGACTGGCCAATGTTTGAATGGTCTGAAGAAGAAGGTCGTTACATGAGCGCCCACCATCCATTCACGCTTCCACAGGAAGAAACTGCTCACGAATTAGAAGGTGATTTGGCTAAGGTTCGTGCCATTGCTTACGATATCGTCTTGAACGGTTATGAGCTTGGTGGTGGTAGCCTTCGTATCAACCAAAAAGACCTTCAAGAACGCATGTTCAAGGCTCTTGGTTTCTCAGCTGAAGAAGCAAATGACCAGTTTGGTTTCCTTCTTGAAGCCATGGACTATGGTTTCCCACCACACGGTGGCTTGGCTATCGGGCTTGACCGTTTTGTCATGTTGCTTGCAGGAGAAGAAAACATCCGTGAAGTGATTGCCTTTCCTAAGAACAATAAGGCAACCGACCCAATGACGCAAGCTCCATCAACAGTCGCTCTCAAACAACTAGAGGAACTCAGCTTACAAGTAGAAGAAGATGAAACAAGCAAAACGAATTAAGCGGTGGCGCTATTATCTGCGCCGCTTTGCTCATCAGATAAAAAAATCTTTACGAGTCTTTACAAAGCATCTCTCGGGAAAAAAATATGATGAGAAAGATCTCGGCTTCTCTGGTCTATGGCTTTTTCTGTCAGCAGTAGCGGTCAATTTCTTTTTTTCCAACCAGGGACATGTGTACTCCAGTGGCGCGACAGGGTCTGGCACAGATTATCTCTGCCTTGAGTAATCACTGGTTTGGTTTTTACATTCCCGATATCGCTGACCTTTCTATGCCATCAATTTTCCGTTTGATGATCTTTGGCTTGGTATCAGATTGGGCATAAGTTTACGATCTTTACCTTTATCACGGTATCCATGAGTTCCTTCTTTATCCAGTTTGTGCCTGTGGCGACGCTGACAGAGGATCCCATTATCAATGCCCTTTTTGGGGGTGTTGTCATGGGCTTGGGGATTGGTTTTTGCTCTTCGTAACAATATTTCCAGTGGTGGGTACGGATATCGTCAGTCTGACCATTCGCAAGAAAAACAGGGTAAGAATGTCGGTAGTATTTCTTTCTTGGTCAAATGGGACCATCATGCTGATAGCTGGGTTTGACCTTTCGGTTGGAAATACGCTCTCTACTCCATGATTACCATTTTTGTCTCCAGTCGTGTGACAGATGCGGTCTTTACCAAGCAAAAACGGATGCAGGCCATGATTGTGACCAATCATCCAGACAAAGGTAATTGAAAAAATCCATAAAAAATTGCACCGCGGAGCAACCATGATCCACGATGCAGAAGGAACCTATAATCACGAGAGAAAGGCAGTTTTAATCACTGTCATTACACGTGCAGAGTTTAATGAATTTAAACAGATTATGAAACAGGTGGATCCAAGCGCCTTTGTCTCTGTCTCGGAGAATGTTCATATTTTGGGACGGTTCGTTGAAACAGATAATTAGTAACTAAAAAAACCAGCGCGAGCTGGTTTTTATTTTTCGATAATTTTGTGGGCGATTAACTGACGATAACAAATTTGTTTATTGCTTTTAGCATCGTTGATAATCTGGAGGATGGTTTCAAGAGAAACACGACCAAGTTCTAGGCTATTGATATCAACATAGGCCGCCAAGTTGAGCTTGGGATTGACTGAGTCAAAGCTGAGAACAGGGACATCCAGTTGGTGCTTAGCGATATAGTCACAGACCCCTTCGGCTAGGAGACTATCGGTTGTGATGATAGCATCAATCTGTGGATCATGCTGAAAGAGGAGTTTACTAAATTGATATCCTTTTTCCTCTAGAAATTCATTTGCAAAGTAGGTCAGATTGTCATCAAGAGGCAGTTGGTATTGTTTGAGTGCTGACTCATAGCCTGTTAAACGGTCTTGCGTTACGAAGAGTCGCTTAGTCCCTCCAATGAAGGCAATTCGTTTGCAGCCTTTTTTGATAAAATATTCGGTTGCATCAAAACCAGCTTGGACATTGTCGTTATCAACAAGAGGGAAAAAGGGTGAAATGGATTTTCCTAGGATGAGGAAGGGAAACTGCTCATCAGCGACCAGTTTGACCAAGGGATCTTCCTCTTCGGCATAAAGGAAAATCAAACCATCCACACGTTTGCCGTAAACCATCTGTGAAATCGCTTTAAGGCGTTCTTTTTCATCTTTACCTGTTGCAATCTGAATAGCATAGTGGTTTTCAGAAGCGACTTGGGCGATACCACGGAGGACAGATGGGAAGAAAGGATTTTGATAGAAGGCGTCTGAGTCGTCAGGAAGGACCAAGCCGATAACTTGGGTATAACTACTTACCAAGCTACGAGCGTTGAGGTTGGGGTGGTAATTGAGCTCCTTCATAGCTTTGCGAACGCGTTTTTTAGTTTCGTCGCTAATGGTTGATTTGTTTTGAATAACACGGGTTACGGTTGAAGGTGAAACACCAGCAGCCTTGGCCACATCTTTAATCGTAACGGGCATAAAAATCTCCTATTTATGGTAATCTGGATCACGGAAATGCGTTTTATAAAAAATAGTGACCAGATATAGAACAAAAAGAATGTTTTGTATAGTGATGAGGGTTGTCATATTTTGGCCAAATAGTCCCAAAATAAGCGTAATCAGAGTTGGCAATCCTAAACAGTTCAAGATAAAATGGTAGCACTCTTTAAAGGTCCTAAATGAAAAGAGGCGTGATTTTTTAGTGATATAAAGGAGAAGACTCGCTCCTAGAGAGACGATAAAGAAATTCAAACCAAAGAGGAAGCTCGCACCGAGAACTAGAAAGAGACTGATATAGACACGATTCTGCTGGTACCAGTCTTTAGAAATGGCTTGGGTCAAGCTGTCTTTGTTTTTGAAACTCTCAGTATCAATCGCTCGGTAAGAGACACGGGTCAGTTCTTTACTTTCCTTGCTGATGACTAGCTCATTCGTATCGAAATGCAGTTGCAAGTCCTTAGGTAATTCCTTGCTTTGACTTGGACCGATTAAAAGAGAAGGGACTTGACTAGCTGTTCCTGTATAAGTTAATTTACCATCAACAATTGCAGCATGTTCAGATAGATCCTGGACAACCTCATCTGTCAATGGTTCATAGACATTATCGATAAAGGTTTCTAGCGGATAAGTCTCCTGTGAGCTGTTTTGGATGGCAATGGGTACCATAGACAAGCTGATAAGGAAGATACTGGTGAAGAGAAGTTGAAACCAGTTGAGCCCAAAACGTTTGGACAGGGGCTTACGAAATCCCCAAATACTTGAAAAATATGAAAATGGATATGGAAGCATTTGTATCTTTCTAAAAGGTGTTTTCTATATGAGTATTATTATATAGAGAAATGTGCTTTATTTCAAGTCTAGGAGACAAATTGCTTGTTACAAGATAGTTTTATAGTCACAAGCTCCAAAATGAAAAAGGGTGGCGGGGATAGATTATCCCTTGTCGCCACCACTTGTAAGTCCTGAAACAAAGTTCTTTTGTAGGAAGAAGAAGAGAATACAGATTGGAAGGGCGATGAGGATAGCACCTGCTGAGAAGTAGGCAATCTTCATGTTTTTCGCATTGTTAACGAAAGGTTTGGAGACCAACGGCAACAGTAAAGTATTCTTTCTCACGAAGCAAGAAACTAGAGAGGATGTAGTCCCCGAAAGGTCCCATGAAGGCCCAGAGAGCTTGCACAGCAATCATTGGGCGAACAAGTGGAAGAACAATTTGCCAGAAGCGGCGGAAGTGTCCTGCACCGTCTAGTTTTGCGGATTCGTCTAGAGACATTGGGCACTGTATCGAAGTAACCTTTCATCAACCAAGCATTCATCGGGATACCTCCACCAACATAAAGGAAGATGAGGAACCAGCTGTGGTTAAGGGCGTTCAACATAAGTGCCATAACGAAGAAGGCTGTCAAAGCGGCCATGGTTGGCACCATTTGGATAATCAAGAAGAAGACCAAACTTTGTTTACGAGCCAAGAAGTTGTAACGGCTGTAGGCATAACCAGCAAGTACGATGATACTTGTTTGAACAGCCATGGTAATCAAGGCGATAATCAAAGTGTTGAGGTACCAAGTACCGTACAAGGTTTCAGAGAAGAGCCCTTGGAAGTTAGCAAAACTAAAGTCGACGTTGCTGTCTAGTTTAAAGGCTACTACGTTACCAGTCTTGAAGGCTGACATGATAGTAATCAAAAGTGGATAGATAATCACGATTGAAAGGCCAATCAAGTAGAGGTAAGTAAGGGTTTGAGTCAGTCTACGTTTGAGTTTGATTGAGTTATTCATCTTAGACGTCCTCCATATCAAATGCGTGTAGTTTCTTGAATGCGATCATAGAGATTGAGATGACAATGATAGAGATAATCAAGGTAACAGCTGCCGCCATAGAGTATTGAGGAGATGTACCTGTTGTCAAACGGTAGATCCATGAGATCAAGATATCGGTTGAACCAGCTCCACCACCGACACTACCAGGTCCTCCAGCATTAAAGAGGTACATGATAGAGAAGTTGTTAAAGTTGAAGGTGTATTGGCTAATCAAAGTAGGTGCCGCAACAGCCAAGATCATTGGGAAAGTGATGTTGCGGAATTTTTGCCAAGCATTGGCACCGTCAATATAAGCTGCTTCGTAAAGGTCGTTAGGAATAGATTGCAAGATACCCAAAGTCAAAACGTAGATGTATGGGAATCCAAGCCAACCTTGCATCATAATCAAGGCAATCTTAGTCCAAGTTGGGTCTGTTTTCCAAGGAATAAGAGCACCATCAAGGAAAGGAAGGAATTTAGCCAAGATTGGCAATACTTGAGTGTTGATTGCTCCGACACTATCATTAAACATGTTTGAGAATGTCAAGATAGTGATGAAGGCTGGGACAGCCCAAGGAAGAAGGAAAATAACACCAAAGATACGTTTTCCTTTGATAAATGGTTGATTAGCAATGATAGCTGTGAAGATACCGATTACGATTTGTAAAGTTGAGGCAGCCAAAGCCCAGATGATGGTCCAAGAAAGAACAGCACCAAAGGCAGAACGGAAGGTACTCAAACTCCAGATGTTTGTAAAGTTGGTCAAACCAACCCAATCCAACAATTTGTTTGGTGGCAAGTGTTGGAAGTCATAGTTGGTAAAGGCGATCATCAAGGTTACGATAACTGGGAAGATAATCGCAAAAGTCATTGCAATATAAGATGGAATGATCAAGAGATAAGGGAAACCATTTTCATAGATTCCTTTGATCATATCTTTTAGCGTAAGTGGTACTGGAATTCCATTGTTAATACGTTTTGCGATTGTATGTGCATCTTTAATATTTGAGAAATAAAAGAGTACATAAACGACTACAAAGATTAAATGGAAGGCACCACGAATCAGCATGAAGAGGGAATTATCACGACCTGGCTGGTCACCAAGAGTGATGAGATTGCTCAATTCAGGGGCTGCAAGTGCTAGGAAATAAAGGACAAATACAAGAGTTACACCAAGGAAGATAAAACCTTTGGCTTTTTGTTTATTGTAAATCTGTCCTAACCCAGGAATGATAGACAGCAGTGCTGCTTTACTAGGTTGTTGCTTTTCCATAATAACTCCTTTCATAGGATACTGGTTTCTAATCAAAACCTAAACTATATATGTTTTTTATTGATAAATTCAAAGGGGGATTTGAATTCCACCCCCCTTGAACAAATTTTTTATTCACCAAATTTTTGTTTGATTGTTTCTTTGATCAATGTTACAGCATCGTTAGCAGCTGTTTTAGCATCTTTCTTACCGCTTACAGAGTCAAAGAGCATGTTAGCAGCTGGTTCCCAAACTGCAGACATTTGAGAGATGTTTGGCATTGGTTGAGCGTTCTTGAACTGTTTGATAACAGCTGTTGTCAACTCATCGTTTTTACCTTCAGCGTATGAACGAGCTTCAGTGTTAGCTGGGATTTCGTTAGTTGCATCGTAGAAGGCTTTTTGTTGTTCAGTTGAAACAAGGAAGTCTACAAATTTTTGTGCACCTTCAAGGTTCTTAGTGCTTGATGGGATGATCCAAGCTTTACCACCACCGAATGCTGCGTAGTCTTTTCCGTTTGGAAGAGTTGGGATAGTTGCAACACCGTAGTTTACTTTAGCATCTTTGAATGCTTGAGCTTTCCAAGGTCCATCGATGATAGCAGCTGTTTTACCTTCTTGGAATTGAGTTTGGATTAAGTTTCCAGCAGCTGTACCATCTTGCATACCTTTAGGCCATTTTTCATACCAAGATTTAGCGTAGTTGATACCTGCGATAGAACCGTCGTTTGCAAGACCGATGTCTTTAGCGTCTTTACCGTTTTGACCGAATACATAAGCACCGTTACCAGCAAGAAGTCCGTATGCATAGTAGAAGTTTGTCCAGTCAGCTAGGAAAGCAGAAGTTTTTCCATCTTCTCCAGCGAAAGGCATATTTGCTATCTTTAGCAAGTTCTTCTAATTCAGCAAAAGTTTTTGGAGCTTCTTTTACCAAGTCTTTGTTGTAGTACATAACAAGTGACTCGATAACCGCAGGAGCACCGTAAACTTTACCGTCAGCAGCTGTTACAAGAGATTTAGTTTTATCATCTGTTTTAGCGCCGTCGCTCAATTTAACTTCTGAAAGTTGTCCGTCAGTACCAAGGCTACCTACACGGTCGTATGGAGCCATCATAACGTCAGCAGCTTGACCTGATTGGTTGTCAAGAGAAAGTTTGTCAAGACCACCAAGTTGGTCACCAGATTTGATGTTAACTTTTGTTCCTGATTCTTTTTCATAAGCCTTAGCAACTGTTTCAGCAAAAGCTTTGTATTGGTCTTCAACGTAAAGAGTGATTTCTTTACCTGCAGATGAACCAGCATCAGCAGCTTTTTCAGCAGGTTTGCTTCCGCAAGCTACCAAAAGCAAGCTAGCAAGTGTAGCAGTTCCAAGCACAGCAGCGCTCTTCATGAATTTAGATGACATAGTGTATTCCTCCTAAAGAATAACAAATTTTATAATGAGGAAACGCAAACGTTTTCCTTTATGGGACTAGTATAGCACAATTAGAAAGCGGTTGCAAGTGTTTTTTGTAAAAATTCCTAAAAAAATTGTAAAAAAAGTAAACGCTTCATCGTCATATAATAGTAGAAAAATCCCCAAAAATTGGTTTTTGTTTTTAAATTTTAAAAAAAGTTGAGAAAACGATTGCCTAATTTACAAATGGAAAAGCAGAGAGATTCTCACTTTATTTTTAGTTTAAGTAAGATAAGTGAAACCCTTATTCTTATTTTTGTTTCTTTACTGAAAGAATATATATACGAGTAAGAAGAAAAAAATTTTTAAAAAAATAATCAAAAAAAGTTATTTAAAACCGCTTGCATTTATCAAGAAAAATGAGATATACTAATCATAGCGCAAACGTTTGCGTTCGTAAAAATGTAATATCTAACTATAAACACATGAGGTGCTTATTATGAAAAAACGTCAAAGTGGTGTGTTGATGCACATTTCTTCTCTTCCTGGAGTATACGGAATCGGATCATTTGGTAAAAGTGCTTACGACTTCGTTGATTTCTTGGTTCGCACAAAACAACGTTACTGGCAAATCCTTCCACTAGGAACAACTAGTTACGGAGATTCTCCTTACCAATCTTTCTCAGCCTTCGCAGGGAATACTCATTTTATCGATTTGGATATCTTGGTGGAACAAGGCTTGTTGCAAGCAAGTGATCTTGAAGGAGTTGACTTTGGTAGCGATGCATCTGAAGTTGACTATGCGAAAATCTACTATGCACGTCGCCCTCTTTTAGAAAAAGCGGTAAAACGTTTCTTGGAAGTAGGAGATGTTAAAGATTTTGAAAAATTTGCACAAGACAATCAATCATGGCTTGAACTCTTTGCAGAGTATATGGCTATTAAAGAGCATTTTGACAATCTTGCTTGGACAGAATGGCCAGATGCAGATGCTCGTGCTCGTAAAGCTTCAGCACTTGAAAGCTACCGTGAGCAATTGGCAGACAAGTTGGTTTACCACCGTGTGACTCAATACTTCTTCTTTCAACAATGGTTGAAATTGAAAGATTACGCTAACGACAACCACATCGAAATCGTTGGAGACATGCCAATCTACGTAGCGGAAGATTCAAGCGATATGTGGGCAAATCCACATCTCTTCAAGACAGATGTCAACGGTAAGGCGACTTGCATCGCAGGATGCCCACCAGATGAATTTTCTGCAACTGGTCAGCTTTGGGGTAACCCAATCTATGACTGGGAAGCAATGGACAAAGACGGCTACAAATGGTGGATTGAACGCTTGCGTGAAAGCTTCAAAATCTACGATATCGTTCGTATCGACCACTTCCGTGGCTTCGAATCTTACTGGGAAATCCCTACTGGTTCTGACACAGCAGCACCTGGTGAGTGGGTGAAAGGTCCTGGCTACAAGCTTTTTGCAGCCGTTAAGGAAGAGCTTGGTGAGTTAAACATCATCGCAGAAGATCTTGGTTTCATGACAGACGAAGTTATCGAATTGCGTGAACGTACTGGCTTCCCAGGAATGAAGATTCTTCAATTTGCCTTCAACCCAGAAGACGAAAGCATCGATAGCCCACACTTGGCACCTGCTAACTCAGTTATGTACACAGGAACACACGATAACAATACGGTCCTTGGTTGGTACCGTAACGAGATCGATGATGCGACTCGTGAATACATGGCTCGCTACACTAACCGTAAAGAATACGAAACAGTGCCACATGCTATGCTTCGTACAGTCTTTTCATCAGTTAGCTTCATGGCAATTGCAACTATGCAAGATTTGCTAGAATTGGATGAGGCAGCTCGTATGAACTTCCCATCTACTCTTGGTGGAAACTGGTCTTGGCGTATGACTGAAGATCAATTGACACCAGCTGTTGAAGAAACTTTGCTTGACTTGACGACAATTTATCGCCGAATCAATGAAAATTTGGTAGAATTAAAGAAATAATACAATATCAGGAGACACCTTAAACATGTTATCACTACAAGAATTTGTACAAAATCGTTACAATAAAACCATTGCAGAATGTAGCAATGAAGAGCTTTACCTTGCTCTTCTTAACTACAGCAAGCTTGCAAGTAGCAAAAAACCAGTTAATACTGGTAAGAAAAAAGTTTACTACATCTCAGCTGAGTTCTTGATTGGTAAACTTTTGTCAAACAACTTGATCAACCTTGGTCTTTACGATGATGTCAAAAAAGAACTTGCAGCTGCAGGTAAAGACCTAATCGAAGTAGAAGAAGTTGAATTGGAACCATCTCTTGGTAATGGTGGTTTGGGACGTTTGGCTGCCTGCTTTATCGACTCAATTGCTACTCTTGGTTTGAACGGTGACGGTGTTGGTCTTAACTACCACTACGGTCTTTTCCAACAAGTTCTTAAAAACAACCAACAAGAAACAATTCCAAATGCATGGTTGACAGAGCAAAACTGGTTGGTTCGCTCAAGCCGTAGCTACCAAGTACCATTTGCGCACTTCACATTGACATCAACTCTTTATGACCTTGATGTTCCTGGTTACAAGACAGAAACTAAGAACCGCCTGCGTTTGTTTGACTTGGATTCTGTTGATTCTTCAATCATTAAAGATGGTATCAACTTTGATAAGACAGACATTGCTCGCAACTTGACTCTCTTCCTTTACCCAGATGATAGTGACCGTCAAGGTGAATTGCTCCGTATCTTCCAACAATACTTCATGGTTTCAAACGGTGCGCAATTGATCATCGAAGAAGCAATCGAAAAAGGAAGCAACTTGCATGACCTTGCTGATTACGCAGTTGTCCAAATCAACGATACTCACCCATCAATGGTTATTCCTGAGTTGATCCGTCTTTTGACTGCTCGTGGTATCGAACTTGACGAAGCAATCTCAATCGTTCGTAGCATGACTGCCTATACTAACCACACAATCCTTGCTGAAGCCCTTGAAAAATGGCCTCTTGAGTTCTTGCAAGAAGTGGTTCCTCACTTGGTACCAATCATCGAAGAATTGGACCGTCGTGTGAAAGCAGAAGTGAAAGATCCAGCTGTTCAAATTATTGACGAGAGCGGACGTGTTCACATGGCCCACATGGATATCCACTACGGATATAGCGTTAACGGGGTAGCGGCGCTCCACACTGAAATCTTGAAGAACTCTGAGTTGAAAGCCTTCTACGACCTTTACCCAGAAAAATTCAACAACAAAACAAACGGTATCACTTTCCGTCGTTGGCTCATGCATGCTAACCCAAGCTTGTCTCACTACTTGGATGAGATTCTTGGAGACGGTTGGCACCATGAAGCAGATGAGCTTGAAAAACTCTTGTCTTATGAAGATAAAGCAGCTGTCAAAGAAAAATTGGAAAGCATCAAGGCTCACAACAAACGTAAATTGGCTCGTCACTTGAAAGAACACCAAGGTGTGGAAATCAATCCAAACTCTATCTTTGATATCCAAATCAAACGTCTTCACGAGTACAAACGCCAACAAATGAACGCCTTGTACGTGATCCACAAATACCTTGATATCAAAGCTGGTAACATCCCTGCTCGCCCAATCACAATCTTCTTTGGTGGTAAAGCAGCTCCAGCCTACACAATCGCTCAAGACATCATCCACTTGATCCTTTGCATGTCAGAAGTTATTGCTAACGATCCAGCAGTAGCTCCACACTTGCAAGTAGTTATGGTTGAAAACTACAACGTTACTGCAGCAAGCTTCTTGATCCCAGCATGTGATATCTCAGAACAAATCTCACTTGCTTCTAAAGAAGCTTCAGGTACTGGTAACATGAAATTCATGTTGAACGGAGCTTTGACTCTTGGTACTATGGACGGCGCTAACGTGGAAATCGCTGAGTTGGTTGGAGACGAAAACATCTACATTTTTGGTGAAGATTCAGAAACTGTTATCGACCTTTACGCAAAAGCAGCTTACAAATCAAGCGAATTCTACGCTCGTGAAGCTATCAAACCATTAGTTGACTTCATCGTTAGCGATGCAGTTCTTGCAGCTGGAAACAAAGAGCGCTTGGAACGTCTTTACAATGAATTGATCAACAAAGACTGGTTCATGACTCTTCTTGACTTGGAAGACTACATCAAAGTGAAGAGCAAATGTTGGCTGACTACGAAGACCGTGACGCATGGTTGGATAAAGTTATCGTTAACATTTCTAAAGCAGGGTTCTTCTCATCTGACCGTACAATCGCTCAGTATAACGAGGATATCTGGCACTTGAACTAAGCTACAAATTTATACTAATAAGATTTATAAAAAAAGCGAATTTCGATTGAAATTCGCTTTTTTTTGAATACTGTGGATTTGGCTCAATCTTGTCTTAAAAGAAGAGAAATCATAGACGAATTGAAGGTTTAACATTCTCTTTCAACCTCATGTTTCTTTTGTAGTTGATTACCTCATATTCCTTTGTATTCGCTTACATAAAGTATTATAATATAATTGTAGGAAAGAAGGTGTTTTTATGATATATACAAAATTGGTGTTGTTTATTACCTTTCTTGTAATAAGCTTGTTACCTGATAAGATTTTTGGAAAAAAATAAAAAAATTTGGAAAAATAGTTCTTGCAATATTGATGGCTGCGACAGCATTATCATTTATGTACTAAGTTATTTTTAAGAATGTAGGGTTTATTTTTGGATTTTATTTATAATTTTGACCTGCCTCTATATAGGTAACCACGATTTGTTTCTTTCAATCATCAAGAACTCTCTTCGTGGTAGTTTCTGGGGTTCGGTACTGGCCTTATATCACTTACTGTTTATTTGAATGCCGTGATTTGGCTCAATCTTGTCTTAAAAAGAAGAGAAATCATAGACGTATTGAAGGTTTAACACTCTTTTCAACCTCATCTTTCTTTGTAGATAATTACCTCATATTCCTTTGTATTCGCTTACATAAAGTATTATAATATAATTATAGGAAAGAAGGTGTTCTTATGTGGAAAAAAATATTTTTCAAAAATATAAATGGACTGATTTATTTTTGGATTCTATTTGTTATTTTTGACATGCCTCTTGATGGGTAATGATACTCTTTTTCCGCTTACTCATCAAGAAATCTCTTATCATGGGTGCTTATTTGGAATTACACTTGCATTATATCACTTGCTATTTATTGATAAGTTTGTTATCTCGAATCGAAAAATAAATGGAGAAGTTAGAAAAGCTTTTAAATGTTTTTAGACTTTTGGGATAGATAGTTTAAAAATTGGAATTTAAAACCGCATATCTTCTTGAAATGCGGTTTTTTGTGTCAATTATAGTACTTTCCCAACCAGAATCTCAGCCTCAATGGTAATCTCTGTCAGTTGACTCCAGTCAATCTTGCTCTGGTCGATATGAAAGAGTAGGGGCGTCATGCTGAGTAGAGCTTGAAGCTGCTCTGCTGTGATAGTTTTAGTCAGAGAGGCAGTTTGACTAGATAGGATGGTAAAGTGTTCCTGGAAATGCTCCTTGATATCTTGATTAGAATAACCCTTGTTTGTCAGCTGGTCTTGTACCTTCTGACGGATTTCCTTGAGGTGATTTTTAGTTGGAATAACCTTTATCAAGATGCCGTCTTTGGATAAAACGCGACGAAATTCTCCATAGTTGGCAGGGGAAAAGATATCAAGCAGGATATCCATGCTAGCGTCTTTTATTGGAAGTCGTGCCAAGTCACCAACGAACCAATTGACTGCCCAGTTTGGTTCACTCTTGGAAGCGATTTGGACTGAATCTTTTGGAGATGTCAAAAGCATAGAAGGTTTTGTCAGGATGCCTTTCTTGAAGCTTTGCGAGAATAGAAACCTTCACCACAACCGATATCTAAAATTGTTTTGGCATTTTTTGAGTTTGAAAGTAAATTAGAGACGACCTCTAGAATAGCCTGATAAAATCCAGCTTCTAGGATTTGTTGACGGTTTTGAAAATTTTCCTTGTCGTAGTTAGCAGATTGTTTGATTTGAGGGTGCTAGATTGATATAGCCGAATTTCGCCAAGTCAAAAAGAATGGCGATTGCTACATTTGAGACTGCTCTCTACCAGAGTCAGATTTTCTTGGCAGATAGGACAGGCAAAGGCAGTCGCAGCAGCAAAAGCGCTGGAGTTTGGGTTTGAGATTTGTATTCATAGTTTAAGTGTATCAAAAAGAGGCAAATGAAAGCAACTTTAGGAATAAGTAGATGGGAGATTCAGTAGAAATAAAACTAATACTCTTCGAAAATCAAATTCAAACCACGTCAACGTCGCCTTGCCGTACTCAAGTACAGCCTGCGGCTAGTTTCCTAGTTTGCTCTTTGATTTTCATTGAGTATAATTCTCCAATTTATAAAATAAAATTGCTTTTATATCTAAATTGCTATATAATAATGATAAGGAGGAAATAAGTATGTTAAAAGAAGTATTAAGCGTTGCAAAAGTTGCGAAAAAATCATCACTCTTTTTGGGTGGTGTCGCATTTGGTACCCTTGGCTTGAAAATCTTAGCAAGTAAGGAAGCTAAAAAAGGTTATTCTAAAGCTTTGGCTAAGGCTTACAAGTTGAAAGACGAGCTAGATGCATCTGTTTCTGTTGTGAAGCAACATGGAGACGATGTCTTGCAAGATGCCAAATATTTGTACGAGCAAGAGAAAAAAGAAGAGCAATTAGATAGCCTTATAGGAGAATAATATGTCTTTTAAAGTGCTACATAGAGGATACCAACATATCCGACTATCATCTTCTTTTTCACTCACCTTGGATATTCAAGACTATCTTCGTTCCTTGGCGAGAGATGAAAAGGGATTGAGTCTATCCAGTTTTACATGGATCAACAGCACTTTACTCTACGTATAAAAGAAGGCTTTTCTGTATTAGATAATGCAGAAGCCTTTTTAAAAAGAATTGATAAAGGGAAAGTTTCTGAGTTGATGACTCTTCCCATTCGTAGAGAAGAGAGTGCTTATTCTATTGTTTCAGGTGCAGCGATTAAGCGTATACTTTTTCGTAGTTTTGTGCCGTATCCTATTCGCTATATATGGACTTGTTATCAGGCTTTTGGGCTATATTAGAGAAGCTTATCAAACACTAGCGCGTAAGGAACTAACGATGGAGGTCCTGGACTGTTCGGCGATTTTATTGTCCTTGTTTATGAACCAATCTAAGACGGCTAGCAATATCATGTTTATGCTTGATTTGGGGAATCATTTAGATCAGTGGTCCTTGAAAAAAACTGCAACAGATTTAGAACAAAGCCTTCTTGCAAAAGAGAGCGATGTATTCCTAGTACAGGGCGATACGGTTGTTAGTATCAAGAGTTCCGATGTTCAAATAGGAGATGTCCTGGTCCTATCTCAAGGAAATGAAATTCTGTTTGACGGACAAGTGGTTTCAGGTTTAGGTATGGTCAACGAAAGTTCCTTGACGGGAGAGAGTTTTCCAGTTGAAAAAAGAGAGTCTGATTTGGTTTGTGCAAATACAGTATTAGAAACTGGAGAGTTACGCATTCGTGTAACCGATAATCAGATGAACAGCCGGATTTTACAACTGATTGAGTTGATGAAGAAATCTGAAGAAAACAAGAAAACGAAACAACGCTATTTCATCAAAATGGCGGACAAGGTCGTCAAATATAATTTCTTGGGGGCTGGGCTGACTTACCTATTGACAGGTTCTTTTTCTAAGGCTATTTCTTTCCTATTGGTCGATTTCTCCTGCGCTTTGAAAATCTCTACTCCTGTAGCTTATTTAACAGCTATCAAGGAGGGGTTGAATCGTGAAATGGTGATTAAGGATGGGGATGTTCTGGAGAAATATCTGGAAGTCGATACTTTCTTGTTTGATAAGACGGGAACAATCACAACTAGTTATCCTATAGTTGAAAAGGTGTTACCTTTTGGGGACTATAGTGAGGAAGATATTCTCAGAATCAGTGCCTGTCTTGAGGAACACATTTATCATCCTATTGCTAATGCCATCGTCAAGCAAGCTGAGATAGAGGGGATTGAACATGAGGAAATGCATGGGAAACTCCAATATATTGCAAGCAAGGGGATCAAATCTCATATAGATGGCCAACCAGTTCTTATTGGGAATTATGTCTTGATGCAGGATGAGCAGATTCATATCAGTTCAGAACAAAATGCTTTAATTGAAGAGTACAAGAGTCACTACAATCTCTTGTTCTTGGCTTATCAGAATGAATTGATTGGAATGTTCTGTATTCATACTCCTTTGAGAAAAGAAGCAAAAGCAGCCTTGGAGAAACTTAAGGCACAAGGGAAAAAATTGATTCTGGCAACAGGGGACACCTTGGTTAGAACAGAGGAATTAGTCAAAGATTTGCCCTTTGATCAGGTCTATACAGACTTGAAACCTGATGGGAAATTTGAGTTAGTAGAGGAACTGCAGAAAGCAGGTCACACTATTTTGATGGTTGGAGATGGATTGAATGACTCAGCTGCTCTAACCCTATCAGATATCGGTGTGGTGATGAATGAGAGTGCAGATATTTCTAAGCAGATGAGCGATATCTTATTGTTAGATAATCGCTTGGATTTCTTCCAAGAGTTGGATTGGCTATCATCATCTTTGCAAACACTCATCAAGAAGAATATTCAAGATACCGTTGTCGTAAATAGTAGTTTGATTGGCTTTGGCTTATTTAATTGGCTCAGTCCTTCAAATCTCTCTATCCTACATAATCTAACAACCTTGCGCATAGTTCTGCGTAGTCTGTCTATTAAAAATAGATAGATGAGAGTTATTAACAGCAAAAAGGAGTTACCTTTCTTGAGGTTAACTCCTTTTTTTATAGGTAAATGTTGAACAGTTTAGTAAGTCAATACAAAATATTTTTTCTTTCCACGACGGATAACAGTCAGTTCGTTCTCTAACTTATCTGCGTTACTCAAGACATAGTCAAGGTCTTGGATGCGGTCACCGTTTACGTAGATAGCTCCATTTTGGACATCTTCACGGGCTTGGCGTTTTGAGTTAACTACACCAGATGACACGAGCAGTTCCACGATGTTGAGGTTTTCGTCTGCTTGAACTTGGTAGTTTGGCACTCCACGAAGTCCTTGTTTGAGCTCTTTGACAGAAAGGTTTTTGATGTTTCCTGCAAAGAGTTGCTCAGTGATGTTGAGGGCTTCTTTGTAGGCTTCTTCGCCGTGAACAAGTGTGACGACTTCACGAGCCAAGACTTTTTGAGCCAAGCGTTCGTGTGGCGCTGCTTCAAATTGTTTACGGATGTCTTCAATCTCATCAAGTGACAAGAAAGTAAAAGATTTTCAAGAAGCGAACAGCGTCAGCATCCATAACGTTCATCCAGAATTGGTACATTTCGTATGGGAGAAGTCTTTTTCAGGATTGAGCCAGACTGCATTTCCTTCTGATTTACCAAATTTCTTACCAGTTGCATCTGTGATCAGTGGAACAGTGATAACGTGGCCAGTCTTGTCAGCCTTACGACGAAGCAATTCAGTACCAGCTGTCATATTTCCCCATTGGTCAGAACCACCGATTTGTAGCGTTACGTTGTGTTCTTGGTTAAGGACGAAGAAAGTCGTAACCCTTGCATGATTTGGTAAGCAAACTCAGTGTAAGAAATTCCTGTTTCGATCCGTTTTTTTCACAGACTCTTACTCATCATGGAGTTGACAGTAAAGTATTTTTCCGATATCACGGAGGAAATCAATGAAGCTGATGCTGCCAAACCAGTCGTAGTTGTTGACCATGACAGCCTTGTTTTCACCATTTTCAAAGTCAAGAAAACGAGAAAGTTGTCCTTGGATAGACTTGACCCAGCCATCTACTGTGTCTTTTGTTTGGAGACTACGTTCAGCATCTTTGAAGGACGGATCTCCGATGAGACCTGTAGCACCGCCAACGAGCGCATAAGGTTTGTGACCTGCTAGTTGCAAGCGACGACTTGTCAAGATTGCGACAAGGTGGCCTAGGTGAAGGCTGTCAGCAGTTGGATCGTAGCCAGTATAATAAGAAACTTGACCTTCTTCTAGGGCTTTACGCAAAGCTTCTTCATCAGTCGTTTGAAAAAAATCAAACCACGCTCTTTTTAGCTCATCAAAAATGTGCATGTGTCTTTTTCTCCTTTATAAAAATATTGTTTCTACCTATTGTATCACAAACTTGGGCAATAGCCTAGTAGAATAGGGAAGAAAGTGGCTATTTTATTGAAAGTTTACCTTTTTATGGTATAATAGAAAGAGCGAGGATATTCATGAAAGAAAGAATCAGTGAATTAAAAACAAAAATGTTGAACATTTTTTTCAACAAGGTACCCTGAGGAGAAAAAACAAGAGGGTAAGAAACATAAAAAGTCTAGATCAGTAGATCAGCCGATTGGAGTCGGATCTATTTTTGCGAAAATTTTGAGAGGTATTAAAGTGACCTTTAATACTCTTTTTATCCTAGGTTTTATCGGTGGGCTTTTTGGAGCTGGTGTAGCTATTGGTTATGGAGTTGCTTTGTTTGACAAGGCTAAGGTCCCTCAAACAGAGGAGTTGTTGAAGCAAGTTAAGAATATTGCTTCCATATCAGAAATCACTTATTCTGACGGTAGTACAATCGCTCTCGATTGAGGGGATTTGCTACGTACTTCTGTCGGCTCAGATGCTATCTCTGATAACTTGAAGAGGGCTATCATTGCGACAGAGGATGAACATTTTAACGAACACCATGGAGTTGTACCTAAGGCTGTTATTCGTGCGACTCTGGGAACATTTGTTGGTCTAGGGTCGTCCAGTGGAGGTTCGACCTTAACGCAGCAGGTTATCAAACAGCAGGTTGTTGGAGACGCTCCGACATTGGCTCGTAAGGCAACAGAGATTGTCGATGCACTTGCTTTAGAAAGAGTGATGGGGAAAGATGAGATTCTAACAGCCTATCTCAATATTGCTCCTTTTGGTAGAAATAATAAAGGGCAAAACATTGCAGGTGCCCAGCAAGCAGCAGAAGGAATTTTCGGTGTAGAAGCAAGTAAATTGAGTGTACCACAAGCTGCGTTTATCGCAGGTTTGCCCCAGAGTCCTATTAGTTATTCTCCTTATGAATCTGACGGAAGTATGAAAAGTGATGAGGATATGGCTTTGGGAATCAAGCGCGCTAAGGACGTGCTGTACAATATGTATCGCACAGGTGCATTAAGCCAGGAAGATTATCAACAGTATAAGGATTATGATTTTAAAAAGATTTCCTACCATCGGGTAGTGTGAGTACTGCTTCTCGCGGGATATCTTTACTTTTGCGACTCTAGGCTGAAGCTGTAGATAGGATGTATGACTATTTGATTCAGCAAGATAATGTTTCTAGTCAAGAATTGAAAAAAATGAATCTATTCAGAAAAGCTTATCGTGATTTAGCAACTAAAGAAATTGAAAAATGGTGGGTATAAAGTTACTACAACTATCAATAAAAATATCCACACAGCTATGCAGAATGCTGTTGCTAGTTATGGCCGACTAGTGGATGACTCGACAGGACAGCCTGAAGTGGGGAATGTTTTGATGGATAACAAAACTGGAGCTATCCTTGGGTTTGTTGGTGGTCGAAATTATCAAGAAAATCAGAATAATCACGCCATCGATACCAAACGATCCCCTGCTTCCACAACCAAACCTCTCTTGGCCTATGGTATCGCTATTGATCAGGGACTGATGGGGAGTGCAAGCATCTTGTCGAACTATCCGACAAATTTCTCTAACGGGAATCCGATTATGTATGTCAATAGCCCTGGTACGGCTATGATGACTCTTGGAGAAGCTCTTAATTATTCATGGAATATACCGGCCTATTGGACCTACCGCACGCTTCGAGAGAAGGGTGTTGATGTGAAAGGCTACATGGAAAAAATGGGTTATGAAATTCCAGAATATGGTATTGAAAGTTTACCTATGGGTGGAGGAATTGAGGTCACAGTTGCCCAGCATACCAACGGTTATCAGACCATAGCTAACAATGGTGTTTATCAACAGAAACACATGATTGCTAAGATAGAGTCTCCTGATGGCCGAGTGATTTATGAATATAAATCTCAACCTGTTCAGGTTTATTCTAAGGTAACAGCGACTATTATGCAGAGTTTACTCCGTGATGTCATTTCATCTCGTATTACTTCTAGTTTCCAGTCAGACTTATCGTCTATTAATCCTAGTCTAGCAAGTGCAGATTGGATTGGAAAAACGGGTACAACGAATGAAGACGAGAACATGTGGCTCATGCTTTCGACACCTAGATTGACTCTAGGAGGTTGGTTAGGTCATGATGATAATCGACCACTTGCTAAAGGTGCAGGTCACTACCGAAATGCGAATTATATGGCTCATTTGGTCAATGCTATTCAACAAGCTGAACCAGGTATTTGGGGAAATGAACGCTTTAATCTTGATTCTAGTGTCACAAAATCACAGGTGCTAAAATCAACAGGACAAAAGCCGGGCAAGGTCTCAATCAATGGAAAGGAAGTTGATATTCAGGGTCTACAGTAACAAGTTACTGGGCTACAAAAGAAGGAGCACCGGTCACTACTTACAGATTTGCGATTGGGGGTAGCGATGCAGACTATCAGAATGCTTGGAAGAGTATTCTAGGAAATCTCCCTAGTTTGACATTACCAAATGTAAATAATAACTCTGGAACAAGATCATCAACAGGAACTTCTAGGTCTAATCGATAATATAGAGTAGTAGCAAGGATAAAAAAATGTTCTATCCTTTGCTACTTTTTTTCTTTTAATTTTCATGTTAAAATAAATATATGAATCAATATCAGAAAAAAAGATTGTTAAGGGGACAATCTATTCACTATTATCAGGTTTAATCTGGGGGATCTGCGGGAATTTTTAGGAGAGTATTTCTTTACTCATTATACAGTATCTTCGGGCTGGATTACTTCTATGCGTTTACTGGTAGCCGGAAGTCTTGTTTTGATCCTATCAGCCTTTCAGTTACGTAGGAAGTTAGTCGATATTTGGCGAGATAAGAAAAAAATTACCTGCCCTTTTTTTAGCCTATGCTATTTTTGGGGATTTTTTTCAGTGCAGTTTTTTTCTTTTATCTATGCGTTGAGTACTCAAATGCGACAACTGCGACTATTTTACAATTTATCAGTCCAGTCTTTTATCCTATTTCTACAATCGAATGGTTTATCAAAAAAAGAGGCGTCTCTAGTGCTATCCTATATGTTTTGGTTGCCATGCTGGGTGTGTTTTTAATGGCTACTAGAGGAGATTTATCGCAGCTGTCTATGACGCCCTTGGCTTTGATAACTGGGCTTGCTCAGTGCAGTTGGAGTCATGTTTAATGTTATCTTGCCACAGCCTTTTGCCAAGCGATATGGCTTTATACCGACAGTTGGTTGGGGGATGATTATAGCGGGACTATTTAGTAACATACTCCATCCAGTCTATCGTATTACTTTTCAGTTAGATATTGTGAGCGTGTTAATTTGTTTAACGATAGCTGTATTCGGGACTGCATTTGCTTTCTTTATTTCGATGAAGGCGGTATTCCCTTGTATCTCCTTTGGTTGTATCAGTGGTGAGTGCTAGTGAGCCCCTTTCTTCAGCTCTACTGAGCGTTTCTCTTTCTTGGTCTAGTTATGGATGGATTTCTAGCTTTGTCTATGGTGTTGATTATTGTTCCTATGATTTTCTTGTCTGTAGAAGAAGCTAAGGAGAGACATTAAAGAGGGTTATTTTAATAGTTGAGGCTTCAAATTTGAGGCCTTTTTTGGTAGAATAGGTATCATTATAAATGAACTAGGAGGCGCCTATGACTGCTACAAAAAAATGAACGCTCAAGAAATTATCCACTTTATCGCCAATGCCGAAAAAGAAAACCAGTGTTAAAGTAACCTTTGAGGGACAACTCGCTACTGCTGTACCAAGCTCTGTTGTCAAACTAGGGAAATGTCCTATTTGGAGACTGGAAAGATGTGGCTCCGCTTCTTGATGGCTTTAGTAGAAAAATCAAGACTATGTTGTTGAGCAAGATGCTCGTAATTCTGCAGTTCCTTACTAGATAAACGTGCTATCAACGCTCGTATCGAGCCAGGTGCTATTATCCGTGATCAGGTTGAAATTGGTGACAATGCTGTTATCATGATGGGGAGCAGTTATCAATATCGGTGCTGAAATCGGTGCTGGAACCATGATTGACATGGGTGCTATCCTTGGTGGCCGTGCCATCGTTGGGAAAAAAACAGTCACGTTGGTGCAGGTGCGGTTTTGGCAGGTGTGATTGAGCCAGCTAGCGCTGAACCAGTCCGTGTCGGAGACAATGTTCTTATCGGGTGCCAATGCAGTGGTTATCGAAGGGGTCCAAATCGGTAGTGGTTCAGTTGTCGCTGCAGGGAGCTATTGTTACCCAAGATGTTCCCAGAAAAACGTGGTGGTAGCAGGTATTCCAGCTCGTATTATCAAAGAGATTGATGCCCAAACCCAACAAAAAAACAGCGCTAGAGGATGCGCTTCGTACCTTGTAATTGTAAAAAGAAAAAAATAGAGGCGGAACTCTTTTCCAGCCTCTTTCTGCTATATAGGAGGACAGATAAATGTTAGATTTGATTCAGACTAGACGAGATTTTGCACCAGATTCCAGAGACTGGCTTGGAGGAGTTCAAGACTCAGGCTTATCTGCTGGATGTGATTGAGAAATTGACTGCGGGCAAGGATTTTGCTCAAGTTCGAACTTGGCGGACAGGGTATTTTGGTCTATTTGCAGGGAAGTCAGCCAGAGCGGACCATTGGTTGGCGAACAGATATTGATGGTCTGCCTATCGTCGAACAAACAGGACTGCCCTTTTTCTTCTCAACACCAAGGTCGCATGCATGCTTGTGGACATGATTTTCCACATGACTATTGCTTTAGGGCTGTCTTGAGCGAGCCCTTGAGGAGCAACCAAAGAACAATCTGCTCTTTCTGTTTCAACCTGCTGAAGAAAATGAAGCTGGTGGCATGCTCATGTATGAGGATGGCGCTTTTGGAGACTGGTTGCCAGACCAGTTTTATGGACTTCATGTTCGGCCAGATTTGAAGGTTGGTCAGATTGCGACCAATACTCATACACTCTTTGCAGGGACTTGCGAGGTGAAGATCCGTTTCAAAAGGCAAAGGAGGACATGCAGCCTTTCCACATGAAGCTAATGATGCCTTGGTAGCTGCTAGTTACTTTGTGACCCAGGTGCAGTCAGTAGTCAGTCGCAATGTCAACCCAATTGAGGGTGCAGTGGTGACCTTTGGAGTTTTTCAAGCTGGAACAACCAACAATGTTATCTCAGACACAGCCTTTTTGCATGGAACTATTCGGGCCTTGACTCAGGATATGAGTCTCTTGGTGCAAAAGAGGGTCAAAAACAGTTGCAGAAGGGAGTTGCAGCAGCCTTTGATATGGAAGTCGAAGTGGAACTCAAACAAGGTGGTTACCTGCCTGTTGAGAACAATCCAGTCTTGGCGCGTGAACTGATGGACTTCTTTGAAGAAAAAAAGACGGAATTGAGTTGATTGATATCGAACCTGCTATGACAGGTGAGGACTTTGGTTATCTCCTTTCGAAAAGGTAGATGGCGTTATGTTCTGGCTAGGTATTGATAGTCCCTACGCTCTTCATCACCCACAGATGAGTCCCAAGGAAGAAGCATTAGCTGTTGGGGTGGATGCAGTATCTAGTTTTCTGAAAAAAAGAAGGCAGCAGAGTAGAGGTGCTGGCTATGAAAGCAGAACTACGCAAGCAAGTCTTACAAGAAATGAAGGCTATATCTCAAGAGCAAAAACAGGCTATAGACCAAGCTTTAACTGAGCGATTGTTACAACATCCCCTTTCTACCAAGAAGCTAAGGTCATCGCAACCTATCTCTTTTTCCTCATGAGTTTCAAACACAGGAACTGATTGAGCAGGCGCTGAAGGACGGCAAGAAGGTTTTTGATACCCAAAACTTATCCCAAGGGGCGCATGGACTTTGTGGTCTATGATTTGCAACAGTTGGTAAAAAACTTCCTTTTGGATTACTGGAACCACAGGGAAATTTGGAAGTGGTGGATGCCTCTCAGATTGATTTGATTCATGTTCCTGGTCTGGCTTTTTACGACGAAAGGATATCGGATAGGATACGGTGGAGGCTATTATGACCGCTATCTGGAACATTTTTTTCTGGTCATACTTTTGAGTACGATATATCCTTGTCAAATTCAGGACTTTATCCCTGAAAAACCATGATATTCCTGTTCAGGAGGTATTAATTGATGAAGGAAATCTTTGATAGACGTTATCCTGTGACGAGTTTCTTTCTTTTTGTGACGGCCTTGGTATTTTTTTACTAATGTTGATCACTGCAGGCAGAAACTTTGATAGGGCAGATACATTATTTCGATTTGGAGCCATGTATGGGCCAGCTATTCGCCTCTTTCCTGAGCAGGTTTGGCGTCTCTTTCTCTGCCATTTTTTTGTTCATATTGGGTGGGAACATTTCATTGTCAATATGCTTTTCGCTCTATTATCTTGGTAGGCAAGTAGAGGAAATTTTTCGGATCCAAGCAGTTTTTTTCTTTCTCTATCTTTTATCTGGAATGATGGGCAATCTTTTTGTTTTTTTGTATTTAGTCCCAAAATCCTTAGCAGCAGGAGCTTCTACCTCTCTCTATGGGCTATTTGCTGCAATTATTGTTCTTCGCTATGCAACCCGCAATTCTTATATTCAGCAGTTGGGTCAATCTTATCTGACACTTTTTGTGGTTAATATTATTGGAAGTGTTCTGATTCCAGGAATCAGCCTAGCAGGCCATATCGGAGGGAGCAGTTGGTGGAGCATTTCTAGCAGTTATCTTTCCAGTTCGAGGAGAAAGACAGATGTATAGTACCAGCCAGAGGTTAGGAGCGGTAGTCTTATTTGTAGGACTTTCAGTTTTGCTTTTTCTATAAGGGAATGGGAATGTGACGACTAATACTCAATGAAAAATCAAAGAGCAAACTAGGAAGCTAGCCGCAAGCTGTACTTGAGTACAGTAAGCGACGCTGACGTGGTTTGAAGAGATTTTCGAAGAGTATAATATGTAAACTTGAATAAGAAAAAAAGCTACTTAAAAAATGAGTAGCTTTTTAATGTGTTTTTGGAATCATTCGAAAACAACACAGCTCTAAAAACCGCAGGAGCCGAGGCTTGGAATTGTATTACGTTTTGGAACCATTCGAAACAACACAGCTCTAAAAACCATCGTATAAATCGTAATAATGTGGCTCAAGTTTTGGAACCATTCGAAACAACACAGCTCTAAAACCTGTACCATGTAAAGCGAATGTTTCAGCTAGTTTTGGAACCATTCGAAACAACACAGCTCTAAAAACGCAGGTCTTTCCCTGCGTCTAGTTGTGCGGGTTTTGGAACCATTCGAAAACAACACAGCTCTAAAACTACCGTCGTGATTTACTTAGCAAAACTATAGTTTTGGAACCATTCGAAACAACACAGCTCTAAAACAAGGAGTTCGTTCTACATTTTTGTCTCATAGTTTTGGAACCATTCGAAACAACACAGCTCTAAAACGAAATCCAGACGGGTTACAAATAACGCTGGGTTTTTGGAACCATTCGAAACAACACAGCTCTAAAACACATCGTTTTCCAATTATCCATAAACACACGTTTTTGGAACCATTCGAAACAACACAGCTCTAAAACTACCCTTTCTAAAAATACCTGTAAAAACAACTGTTTTGGAACCATTCGAAAACAACACAGCTCTAAAACTAGAGGAGGTCTCAATTTGAGTTCAAGAATGTTTTGGAACCATTCGAAAACAACACAGCTCTAAAACGCTTAGTGTTTAAAGCGTCAATACGTCCGTGTTTTGGAACCATTCGAAACAACACAGCTCTAAAACTACAGTTTGTTCCATCGTAATTCACCCTTTTGTTTTGGAACCATTCGAAACAACACAGCTCTAAAAACCATCGTCTTTAAAAAGTAATGTTAGTGGTTAGTTTTGGAACCATTCGAAACAACACAGCTCTAAAACACAGGTGGGGCGTCTGATAAAGTTTCTTTTGTTTTGGAACCATTCGAAACAACACAGCTCTAAAACCTGGTTATCATTAACTTATACTATGCTTTGGTTTTGGAACCATTCGAAACAACACAGCTCTAAAACATTCTCTTTACGATTGTTACGAAAAATCCAGTTTTGGAACCATTCGAAACAACACAGCTCTAAAACTCTTATAGTTTGGCGTTTTCTTGGTTGTGAGTTTTGGAACCATTCGAAACAACACAGCTCTAAAACCTCGTAGAAAAATTTTTCTCACGAAATTTCGTAATCGCGCCATTCGTCTCAGCTAGACTTCAGTTCGCTAAGTCCCAATTGTTACTCTTATTATACCATATTTTCGGGGTTCAAGAAATAGTCTTGATCCAATACATACTGCGGAAAATCATAGATTTTCCGAGGCTCAACAAATAAGACGGACAGTTGATTGAGTTGGACATACTCTATCAAATTTACTAACTCATCCTTTGACAGATAGGCGGATGCATTGATGAAAACAAGGAGTTTCTTTTTAGAGAGATATTTAAAAACCTGGACAATTTCTAGCATCTTTTCAAAAGGTGTATCACTTAGGGTTTCGACTTTGACACCAAGTGCATTAATTAACTCTAGAATGGTAATTTCATCATACTCTAGGTCTAACTCGTTTTCCAAACACTCAAATGCCAGCAATTCTGTAATCGTAGCAACCAATTTTTCAATCATGGACTTGACTTCGGGCTTGTCATTGAGTTGATTTTCTAAATCAGTATGTATCAGCTTGAGCATGGCAGGTGAGTTGAGATTGTATCCTAAGACATCCGTTATAACTAGTAACTCAGCCTCTTTCAGAGCTTTTAGATTTCTATCAAACAACTTCAACTCTCCATCATCAGTGTACTGGTAGAATTGCTTGACGATAGTTGAAAAGGTAAACTGGTCTTCCAACACTAAAAAAGTTGCATTTTCAATAGTTAATGGTTCATCCAATAGTGGGAAATTAATCTTCATCTCTAGGCTCCTCTCCCAGAAAGACCAAGCGTGCGTCGGAGTTTGCTACGCTGGTATTTCGCTCGCCATTTAAGTAAATCATGCGGGAAAACTGCTTTTCTGTAACGGTTAAGAGAGTAATGTTACCTTTCTTAGGGTTATGAGTCTTGAGTCGCTCAATCATGGCATTATTAGCAGAGTTGTTGAGCAAGAGCTTGCTATAGATGGAGAATTGGTGCATGATAAATCCCTCGTCTATGAGGAACTTCCGAAATTTCCGATAGGCCTTACGTTCCTCTGCGGTATCAACGGGCATATCAAACATTAAAATCATACGCATATATCGATAACTCATATCCTAAACTCAGGAACTCCTTTCTCGGGTTGATTGAGAGCTTGGATGACTTTCTTAGTATAGTCACTGACGATATTGGACAGGTACATATCTTTACCATTGTAGTGGAAGGTATCTGAGAAAATGGTAAAAAAATCTCTCGTTTGATTTTTGACAAAAGAACTGTTTCGATTTTCATAGACAATTCTATCAATAATCGGACGGAAAGGCTCCATAATATCGCTAGCTAGATTGAATTGATTAAACTGATTAGCATGTTTCAATCCAAACTGAGTCATACAGCCAGACAAGACAATCTCACGCGCAAACATACTCAAAATCAAGGTGTAGCCGTAGTCCAAGGCAGCATTGATATCACTATCTTGCTCACGACTGAAATCATTTCCAAACAAGGTGTTGAAATAAATACGAGCTGCGTGTCCCTCACGGTTACTAGGGATCAAATAAATCCAACCCATGATAGAGATCGATGACGGATTGGCTCTTTTCCAGAAAACCACAACTCCCCAGATAAAAAGCCTGATTGAGAATCTTTTGTGCAATGATGGTTGTCCAGATTTCCGCCTTTACATCTTCATTCCAAGCAATTTGACGAGAGAGTTGTAGACTGGAATCGTGTCGACCATAATAGGGCATTAAGTATGCCGTTGGCAAGCGTTTATCATCACAAAAGATGAGCAGAATATTTTCATCTACCAAGCGTTTGATCAGCATAGTGGAGAGAACGATATCCGTCGTCTCCAAAAGCAGAATGTCCACCTCGGACAGGTGAATCAGCTCTGTCCGAGAGGCATCTTTAAAAATCAAGTGCTTGTTCTTGTAGGAGAGTTTAGAGTGCGTATTGACTATAACGGTTCTCCATCCCATCAGTCTTCTCCCAGTTTGCTTAAGTCAATCCGAGTCTCGTAGAGACCAGTGATGGATTGGTGGATGAGGGTGGCGTCCATTATTTTTAACCATTTTATTGCTGTCAGTGAATTGCCATCTTTTTATAGGCAATGATAATATATCATCAAATATTATTTTTTCTGTCCAGCATTGATATTAGTAAAAGATAAA